>Ga0153915_10000010_pt1 | contig 213048 bp, 198 predicted proteins | sample Opewatmetagenome_2_FD_107003 | JGI IMG/M metagenome (GOLD analysis project Ga0153915, IMG submission 107003) | Freshwater wetland microbial communities from Ohio, USA - Open water 3 Core 3 Depth 3 metaG | ecosystem: Environmental > Aquatic > Freshwater > Wetlands | place: USA: Ohio, Lake... | reverse complement strand
TCCGACGGAGATTGTGATCTCTCCGACGGAGATTGTGATCTCTCCGACGGAGATTGTGATCTCTCCGACGGAGATTGTGATCTCTCCGACGGAGATTGTGATCTCTCCGACGGAGATTGTGATCTCTCCGACGGAGAATCCCGGAAAACCGTGTTTCGGGTTAACGGAATACTGGGGAATTTGCCCATGTGTGCCAGGTGTATGGAGTCCGGATCTGGGCCTTTTATTGATTAAATTTTATTGAAGGATGAGTCTGATAGAATGTGGTAAGAATTTGGAGATTTTTGGATCCATTTTGTGAACAGACTGTGTCATTTATGAAACCGGACCATCATCGATTTATTTTTACAAACTATTTTCGACACTTTCACACCACGAATCAGCAGATTTAAGGTGTGGTGCATTATAATTCGGATCCATAAAGAATCCCGAATGATTTGCTGGATATAATACGACGATGAATTACATGTTTTACGCTCACTCAACAAGCAACTCCGATAAATCTGAATGGCAGGCGCTTAAAGATCATCTGACAAATGTAGCAACATGTTCCCAGAATTTTGCGAACGATTTTAACGCTGGGGATCTGGCATACACCAGTGGCCTCTTGCATGATCTTGGGAAATATTCTGCAGAGTTCCAGAAGCGGCTTGAAGGTGAAAAAAATCATGTCGATCACTCAACGGCCGGTACGATTGAAGCAATACGATTATTTAAAGAGAAACAGAGCGCTGCCGGGTTGTTGTTTGCATACATTGTTGCCGGCCATCATGGAGGTTTGTTAAATTACGGCAGTGCTGAAGCGGGACTCTGCGAGCGGCTGCGAAAAGAAAAATTACCGGATTATTCAGCGTACCACCATGAGATTTCTTTTAACACCCAAAACGTAGGTCCGCTCAAGTTACACCCGTTTCCCAACAAGACCGGTTTTTGTATTTCCTTCTTCACGCGGATGCTCTACTCATGTCTTGTGGATGCAGATTCACTCGACACAGAAAAATTCTGTTCTCCTGAAAAATCATCATCACGTGGGAACTACGAATCGTTTGAGATCCTGAATAAGAAATTCGAAACCCACATGCAGAAAATTAATTCCGGTGCGGAAGATTCGCTCATCAACCGCAAGCGGAAAAATATTTTCGAGCAGTGCGTTCAGGCCGGCTCGTTTCCACCCGGAATTTTCAGCCTGACCGTTCCGACCGGTGGAGGGAAGACCCTATCCTCAATGGCATTTGCGCTTGAACACGTTAAGAAGAATAATCTCAAACGGATCTTTTACGTCATCCCGTATACCAGTATCATCGAACAGAATGCCGATGTTTTCCGGGACATTTTCGGGTGGCAGAATGTGCTGGAGCATCATTGCAATTTTGATCCGGCAACGGTTGATACCGGAGACTTGGATACGGGAAAAGAATCTCTCCGGCTTGCAACCGAGAACTGGGATATGCCAATCGTTGTCACGACCAATGTCCAGTTCTTTGATTCGCTCTTCTCTAACAAGAGATCCCGCTGCCGGAAACTGCATAACCTTGCAAAGAGCGTAATCATTCTTGATGAGGCGCAGATGCTCCCGACCGGGTACCTGCTTCCCTGTCTTGCTGCCTTGTCGGAACTTGTACGCAACTTTGGCGCAACGGTCGTGATTTGTACCGCAACACAACCGCGACTGGGCGATCTGCTTGACGAGAGGGTCCGGCCCCGGGAGATCATGCAGTCCCCGGATCAATTGTATGAAACCTTCCAGCGGGTGAAGGTAACAAATCTCGGCCCGCTCAGCGATGCGGAACTTTCTGCCCGGCTGACCGGTCACCGGCAGGTTCTCTGTATTGTGAATACACGAAACCATGCAAAGAAACTGTACGATGCAATCAGAAAGGACGGTAACTGCTACCATTTGAGCGCACGGATGTGCCCGGTCCATCGCAGGAAAAAGATCGCAGAGATCAAGACCCGGCTTCGCGAGGGCAAAGACTGCCGGGTCATCTCAACGCAGCTGATCGAGGCCGGTGTGGATATCGATTTCCCGGTTGTGTACCGGACCATGACCGGTATCGATTCGGTTGCACAGGCTGCCGGCAGGTGCAACCGTGAAGGGAAATTGCCAGAGAAAGGAGAGGTCTACATTTTCAAATCAACGGAATCTTACGGAAAGGCAACCTCATGGCAGAGTCTCGTTGCAGAGATTGGCGAGATGACTCTTGCGGGATCTAATGACCCGCTCTCGCTCCCGACCGTAGCGGATTACTTCCGGCGTTTATATCACTACAAGGGAGATGACGGACTGGACGAGAAAAAAATCCTGCGCCAGCTCGAAGAGCGGTCTGGTGAACTTGCATTCCCGTTTGAGGATATCGCGGATGAATTTCAGATAATCAAGGAGGGGACTAAAGACCTGATCATACCCTATGGCAAACACGCCACGGAAACGATTGCAGAATTACATGCAGCAGAATTTCCCTGGAAATTCGTACGGGAACTCCAGGGGTATTCGGTCAGCATCTATCCCAATGAATTCCGGAATATGGAACGGATGAACCTGATTGAAACGGTTGGCGACCGGTTTTATGTATTGCGATCCTGTGAGGATTATTCCGATGAAACAGGATTGAAACTCCGGCAGTATACCGGTTACGATGGATCATTGTTGATTACTTAAAGGAGGTGGTGAATATCGGATTTGGTATTAAACTCAAAGTCTGGGGCGACTACGCCTGTTTCACGCGTCCCGAGATGAAAGTCGAGCGGGTCAGCTACGATGTGATGACGCCTTCGGCTGCCCGGGGAATTCTTGAAGCGATTTACTGGAAGCCTGCGATAACGTGGGAGATTGACCGGATTCATGTGATGAAGCAGGTGAAATTCGACAACATCCGAAGGAACGAGGTGCTGGGAAAGATTCCGCTTGCCCAAGTGAAAACTGCTTTTTCAGGGAAAGAGGCGGTTCTCTTCAAGGATTCAAACGATGAACGGGTTCAGCGGGCATCAATGGTTCTCCGGGATGTCGAGTATTACATTGAAGCCCACTTCAACATGACCGACAAAAAAGGGCCCGATGATACCATTGAGAAGCATTACAACATTGCCCTCCGCAGGATGCGGAAAGGTCAGTGTTTCCACCACCCTTACTTCGGGTGCCGCGAGTTCCCCGTTCAGTTCGAGTTTGTTGAAGGAGAAATCCCCGCATCGGATTTGAAAGGGAAAAAAGATCTCGGGCTCATGCTCTGGGACATTGACTTTGCCGACAACATGAACCCGGTCTTCTTCCGGGCGGAGATGAACGATGGCGTGATCGATGTGCAGAAGTGCCTCAAGGGGGGTGTCCACTCGTGATCGTTCAATCCCTCGCCCGGTATTATGATATTCTTGCGGCGGATGATTCTGTCAAAATTCCCAAGACCGGTTACAGCCCCGCAAAAGTTTCGTTTGCGCTGGTCATTTCAAAGGATGGAAATCTTACCAACATTCTAGATCTCCGTACTGATGGAAAGAAAAAGCAGCCTAAAATGATGGAAGTCCCGTATCAAAAATCCCGGGCTGTATCTGTTACTCCGTATTTTGCCTGTGATAATGCAAAATACATCTTTGGTATTGAAAAAATAAAGGAAGATCCGAAAAAAGGGTTTTCTTCAGAAGAGTTCCTGACAATTCTGGAAGAGACTGAAAAAGAAAAGATCGTTGTATCAAAGCGGTCCCGTGAATGTTATGAGCAGTTCAGGACTCTTCATCATTCACTCCTTGATTCTGCAACAGATGCCGGGATAGTATCGTTTCTGAAATTCCTTGATGGATGGAATCCGGAGAACTCCCTGAAGAATTCCAAAATTTCCGAATACAAGGATGAGATTCTTGCAGGGGGATTTTTCGTATTCGATATCGGCGGCATCTACCTCCATCAAACCCCGGCAGTTCGGCAATTGTGGGATTCATATTACATCCGTTCTTCATCAGAAGGAACAGCGGAGATTGCACAAAGTCTTGTCAGCGGTAAAAAGGAACCTATCGCACGGGTCCACCAAAAAATCAAAGGCGTGTATGGTGCTCAATCGGCAGGGGCCACGTTAGTTGGGTTCAATGATCCTGCATTCTGTTCCTATAACAAAGAACAGAGTTTCAACGCCCCGATCAGTGAATCGGCGATGTTCAAGTACACCACTGCACTGAACTACCTGCTCGAACGGGAGAGCAAGAACCGGATCCAGATCGGTGACACCTCAACGGTCTTTTGGGCTGAGACTACCAAGAAAACCTGCGAGAACCTTGCCCATTTCTTCATCGATCCTGTTGATGAACCGGAAGAATCCGGCGAGGTCGAGAGCAAAGACGGGATAAAGAAACAGGATCTCCAGACCCGCCAATTGGTCAGCGATATCCTCCAGAAAGTCCGGACCGGGCAGCACCTGGAAGAAAAAGATCTTGGCGTGGATCCGGACAAAACAAAATTCTACATTCTTGGTCTGGCACCGAACAATGCCCGTCTTGCAGTCCGTTTCTGGTACGAGGACAGTTTCGGGAATTTTATCGTCCGTGTTGCACGCCACCATCTCGATATGGAGATCGAACGGGATGATCGCGGGCCGCAATTTATCTCCGTGTACTGGCTCCTGAAACAGACCGTCCCCCAGAATTCCAGTGACAATGCATCATCGCCCCTTCTCGGGGGACTCCTGATGCGTTCGATTCTTGAGAACACACCCTACCCGGTACCGATGTACAACGCGATCCTGAACCGGGTGAAAGTCGAACGATCGATCAATTATGCCCGGGCCGGATTCATCAAGGCCTGCCTGATCCGTCTTGCACGAACCAGAGGAAAACATGAAGAGGATATGATTACCGTGAGTCTGAACGAAGAGAGCACAAGTGTTCCGTACCGCCTCGGAAGATTGTTTGCGGTACTGGAGAAAGCGCAGAGCGATACGAACAAGGAACTGAAGAGCACGATCACGAGCAAGTACTTCAGCAGTGCATCGACAACACCGTCCGTTGTGTTCCCGATCCTGCTGAAACTGGCGCAGCATCACATTGCCAAATCTGACTGGGGCTTCAAATCGAACCAGTGGATCGAAGAAGTGCTTGATGGCGTTGATAAATTCCCGGCATACCTGAACCAGGAAGAGCAAGGAATGTTCATGCTCGGGTACTATCACCAGAAAAAGGCGTTTTTCAAGAAGAAAGAGACAAGCGATGAAAAGAAGGAGGGAGAACAATGAGCGAACCAATCAAGAACCGGTATGAATTTGTATTGTTATTCGATGTCGAGAACGGGAACCCGAATGGCGATCCCGATATGGGAAACATGCCCCGGGTCGATCCCCAGACCGGCTACGGTATCGTGACCGATGTCTGCCTCAAGCGGAAGATCCGGGATTATGTTGACATGGTAAAAGAAGGGAAAGAGGGCTACGACATCTATGTGAAAGACGGTGTTGTTCTCAACGAACAGCACACGAAAGCATATGCTGCCCTCAAGAGGAAGCCCGACTCGAAGAAACCCAAGGATTACGAACTGACGAAATTCATGTGCGATCATTTCTTCGACATTCGCGCTTTCGGTGCAGTTATGGCTACTGAAGTGAACTGCGGCCAGGTCCGTGGCCCGGTCCAGCTAAATTTTGCCCGAAGCCAGGACCCGATCTTCCAGCAGGAAGTAACAATTACAAGGCAGGCCGTGGCAAATGCGAAGGATGCCGAGAAAGGCCAGACAATGGGCAAGAAACAGATTGTCCCCTACGGCCTGTACCGTGTTGAGGGTTATGTATCTGCGAATCTCGCAAAGAAAACAACCGGCTTCTCCGAAGAAGATCTCGCCCTGCTCTGGGAAAGTCTGGTCAACATGTTCGAGCACGACCATTCCGCTGCGAGAGGAAAAATGTCCGCAAGGAAACTGATCGTCTTCAAGCATGACAGCGAACTCGGGTGCTGCCAGTCGCATATCCTGTTCGACAAGATCAAAGTCGAACGGTTGTCCAAAGATCTTCCGCCGCGTTCGTTTGCGGATTACAAAGTCACGGTAGCAAAAGATGTTCCCAAGGGAGTCGAGGTTATCGAAAAGTTATGAGTGGCCCCCGGTATACCGATGACGAGCTGCTTTCGTTATCCGGTATCCAGCATTTTTGTTTCTGCAAGCGGCAGTGGGCGCTGATCCATGTCGAACAGCAGTGGCAGGAAAATCTCCGCACGCAGGAAGGGCGTTTTGTCCATGAACGGGTCGATGATCCCTTCTTCAACGAGTCACGCGGAGATGTTGTCATCTCCCGTGCATATCCCCTTGTCTCGTACACCCTCGGACTTACCGGTATTGCCGATGTGATCGAGTACACCCGATCTGATAACGGAATCGCGATTCCCGATCATGAAGGGCTGTGGCTGATGAAACCCGTGGAGTACAAACGGGGAAAACCGAAGATCGACGAGCGCGACGAGGTCCAGCTGTGTGCACAGGTCATGTGCCTCGAAGAGATGTTCGGAGTACAGATTGGCGAGGCTGATTTCTATTACAACGAGATCCGCAGGAGGCAGTGCCTGAAAATTACCGATGCGCTGCGGACACTTGTCTCAACGCTGGCCAATGAGATGCACAGGGTTTTCCGGGACGGAATTACTCCGGAAGCAGAGAGCGGGAAGAACTGCTCCCTGTGTTCGCTTGTTGATGTCTGTATCCCGAAACTGACGAAAAAGAAAAGTCCCGTCCGTAATTATATCGGGAAACATATCAGCGAGGCGTGCGCTCTTGACGAGTGAAACCATGTCAGCATAACGGAGAATGCAATCCATCCAGTCAGGAACAACATCATGAGAAAATTGCTCAACACCCTCTACGTAACAACCCCCGAATCGTATCTCCACCGGGACGGAGAGAATGTAATTGTAAAGATCGGTTCTGAGGAAAAGTTCCGGATTCCCATCCACAACATTGAAGGGATTGTCTGTTTCGGTTACATGGGTGCAACCCCGAACCTGATGCAGTTGTGCTCAGACAACAATGTCGGGCTCTCATTCCTCACACCCCACGGAAGGTTTCTCGGGCGGGTGAACGGGCGGGTCCGGGGCAATGTCCTGCTGAGGCGCACCCAGTACCGCGTTGCAGATTCTCCTGCATCATCACTGGATATTGCAAAGTGTTTCATTGCAGCAAAGATCGTGAACTGCCGGACGGTACTTGGGCGGGGAATCCGCGATCATGGCGATGCAATCCGGTGCGAAACGATCCGGCATGCGGATACTCTCATCATCGAGAACCTGACAAAGATCGATGACTGCTCCAATGCGGATGCACTGCGGGGCATTGAAGGGAACTGCGCGAAGTTTTATTTTGATGTGTTTGATGAGCTGATCCTCAAGCAGAAGAACGATTTTTTCTTTCATGAGAGAAATCGCCGGCCTCCCCGCGACAACATGAATGCCCTGCTCTCGTTTCTGTATACGCTTCTTGCGCATGATGTTGAATCTGCGCTGGAAACGGTTGGACTCGATCCCTATGTAGGTTTCTTCCACACCGACAGGCCCGGGCGGGCGAGCCTTGCACTGGATATGATGGAAGAACTCCGGCCGTTCATCGCGGACCGGCTCGCGCTGAATCTGGTAAATTTACAACAGGTGTCCGGTCAGGATTTCCTGAAAAAAGAGGGTGGCGGGATCCTATTAACTGATAAGGGACGCAAGGAAGTGCTCGGGGCCTGGCAGAAACGGAAACTGGATGAGATCACGCATCCGTACCTCAACGAGAAGATTGCAATCGGCCTCCTTCCCTATGTCCAATCTATGTTGATGGCCCGGTTTCTGCGAGGAGATATCGACGGATACCCGCCGTTTTTTATGAATTGAGGTGTTGGCAATGATGGTTCTTGTGACTTACGATGTGAACACAGAAACTCTAGAGGGAAGGCGAAGGCTTCGGCAGGTTGCACGCCAGTGCGTGAATTATGGCCAGCGGGTACAGAATTCAGTGTTTGAATGTCTTGTCGATCCGACCCAGTTTGCAAAACTTAGAAATTCGCTGTGCGGTATTATGGATAACGAACGCGACAGCATCCGGTTTTATTACCTTGGGGCCAACTGGCAGAACCGGGTCGAGCACTTCGGAAATAAGACGGGATATGATCCTGAAGGATTACTAGTAACCTGATGGGTGCGAACCCTCAGTTACCATTGTTTTCCCGATACCTTCGCTGAGAAAAATGGATTCCGCTATTTAGTTTTTTGTTTTTTTTCTGGAATTTTTAAAAATCGAGTAGAAAAACCGGGATCTTACGAACAAAAAATGCCGATGAATCGTATGATAATTTCCTGTTGATTTTTCATTTTCTGCAACAGGATCAATTATTTCTCTACAACCGCGAATCTGGTTATTTGCAGTCACTCCCTTCGCGGGAGTGTGGATTGAAATAGTTCCTTGATAATGGGGCCTTTCCTGCCGTCCGTCACTCCCTTCGCGGGAGTGTGGATTGAAATATAGTGGCCGGCCTCCGTGAAGATCGCTGCAAGGTCACTCCCTTCGCGGGAGTGTGGATTGAAATAGCAACTCGGAACAATCAGAGTTCCGCTGCCATGTCACTCCCTTCGCGGGAGTGTGGATTGAAATATATCATCCCCCCTCCTGCCATGCTTGCACTACTGTCACTCCCTTCGCGGGAGTGTGGATTGAAATAAATCTCGCCGGTTGCATCCAGTAAGTGAGCCGGTCACTCCCTTCGCGGGAGTGTGGATTGAAATATTGTTGCCCACAATTTTAGGGGCATCGACAAACCGTCACTCCCTTCGCGGGAGTGTGGATTGAAATCCGGGTGTTTTGTGGGTGTGTCGGTACTTATCAGGTCACTCCCTTCGCGGGAGTGTGGATTGAAATCAGTACCGTGAGGGAAAGATCTGGCGGCTCACTCGTCACTCCCTTCGCGGGAGTGTGGATTGAAATAACACCAAGATAGATCTCATTAAGGCAAAGATCGCGTCACTCCCTTCGCGGGAGTGTGGATTGAAATAATATCTGCTGATGATGATTGGGTAATTTACGAGAGTCACTCCCTTCGCGGGAGTGTGGATTGAAATATTCCGGACGTCATGCGCTTGTACCCCCCTGAGGGTCACTCCCTTCGCGGGAGTGTGGATTGAAATTCCGGAGTAGGGGGGGGCGATATCGCCGCCGAAGTCACTCCCTTCGCGGGAGTGTGGATTGAAATTTTTGCCTTACCAAAGGTCATGGAATAGACATGACGTCACTCCCTTCGCGGGAGTGTGGATTGAAATGCAATCTCCGTGGGATCCCTGTTTACCGGGTTCGTCACTCCCTTCGCGGGAGTGTGGATTGAAATCCGCCTTTCCCGAGTCCCTGGCACTGTTCGCATGTCACTCCCTTCGCGGGAGTGTGGATTGAAATCCTCGACATCACGCGCCTCCTTTCTTACAGATCCAGTCACTCCCTTCGCGGGAGTGTGGATTGAAATATCTCCCCTCATGCGGTGCAGCGCTACATCGAGTCACTCCCTTCGCGGGAGTGTGGATTGAAATAGGATGTTTGATATCGTGCTGTTACTGGCTTCTGGTCACTCCCTTCGCGGGAGTGTGGATTGAAATCAGGAGGTCTCAAAGCCAAGGACCTGATGGGTGGTCACTCCCTTCGCGGGAGTGTGGATTGAAATATACTCGACAAAGAGAGCAACGCTCACGAAGTCGTCACTCCCTTCGCGGGAGTGTGGATTGAAATGTTGCATGGAAAAATCATGAGGACTGGAGCGAACGTCACTCCCTTCGCGGGAGTGTGGATTGAAATAACTCGCTCTCATGCAGATCGGACTAGGGTGGTGTCACTCCCTTCGCGGGAGTGTGGATTGAAATGCAGGATCAAGAGTTCCTTGGCTTACCTGGTCCGTCACTCCCTTCGCGGGAGTGTGGATTGAAATGGATTCGCAGCGGCTTTCATCTTGTCCAACCGGGTCACTCCCTTCGCGGGAGTGTGGATTGAAATGACATCAGGAAATATTATCCATCGATCGACCACGTCATTCTCAAGGCAGTCACTCTCTTCGTGGGAGTGTGGATTGAAATATTGACAAGGAGATCAAGGCAGCCTGCAAACTGGGTCACTCCCTTCGCGGGAGTGTGGATTGAAATGGTTCTCCAGAAGTCATTCAGGCCGCGACCCATTGTCACTCCCTTCGCGGGAGTGTGGATTGAAATGACATCAGGAAATATTATCCATCGATCGACCACGTCATTCTCAAGGCAGTCACTCTCTTCGTGGGAGTGTGGATTGAAATAACCCAGCGGGATACGCCACAAAGTACCTAACGAGTCACTCCCTTTGCGGGAGTGTGGATTGAAATCATATCCATGAGGAGGGAATTTGGGAAAACTATTATCACACCCTTAACGGGCATGTGTTGATTGAAATGAATTCAACATCCGACTCAACAAAGTCATCCGTGAATTATTAATCGATGCGAAATTATTTTTTGTCTTAACCGTCCGGCTGAATTTTTCCCGTTCACTGCCGGTCCCCGGCACTGATCAGCTGCTCGTCCACCACGGCCCCGAAGAGCGGGGGAAGTTCTCCCCATTCCACGGTCTCATCCCCCATGATGGCAAACACGCCGCTGACTTCTGAAGGATCGATCCGGTCGAGTACCGACCGGTCATCCGGACGGATCTGATTGCAGACCGAGGTCGCCCATGCATCGGCCAGCGCAACATCGTGCGAGAAGATCGTAACGGCATCCGCAATGCCAAACGAGATGGATGGCCCGACCGTGGCCGAAGACGTGCAGATGCCGAGCACCCGATCCTGCGGGGGCACGACAAACGCGATCCGGTTGGAGAGGGCCGCCTCCCCGGCATGGACGCCGACCCGGACCGGCCGGTCGGCGATGAGCGCAATGTCACCGCCATTGTCGATCACGCCAAATGATGCGCCGGCTTCCTGCATTGCTTCTATGCCCGCCCATGCAATTGCACCGGCAACCGCAGCCATCGGCCCGACCCCGGCCTTCCGTGTTGCATCGGCCATCCGGACGATCACCCGGTCATCTGAATCGGGCGAGTAAGGATCGAATGTTGCGGCAAAAAAAGGATCGCGGGCTATGTAGGCCTCCAGCTCCTGGCGGGCCGCAAGGATCCCCGATTTCGCAGCCTCAACGTGCGCCGGGTCGTCCGCAAGGATCGTTGCGATCGTCTCGCGGAACCGGAACGGCACCCGGATCATAGCGGCAGGGTCAGCGCCCGGTGCGGGCAGGCATCGATGCACTTCCCGCAGAGGATGCACTTCTCTTCATCGAGCCGGAGTTTCCAGTCCGGATCGAACGAGAAGACCTCGCGGGGACAGACGCTGATGCATGCCCCGCAGTCCACGCACTCGCTCTCGTTGAACGTAACGCCATGATCGAGGATACGGACGTCAGCCCCGAGGCTGGTCATCGAGTCGCGGACAAGCCGGCACTGGTCGTCGGGAACATCGATAAGTGCCTCGCCTTCGGAGGAGTCGATGTTCGCCCGCTCCACGTTGATAAGCACGCCCGTGTCCTTGACAACCTGTGCAATGACCGGCTTCCGGCCCTTGCCCCGCGAGAAGGTGACAAGGAGTTTCATTTCAGCCACCTCCCGCCGAAGAGTTTCCCTAAGTCCATGGCCGTGAGGAGCGCAATGACGTGCTGCTGCTTGTCAACAACCGGCAGGGCGCTGATATTGTTCTGCTCCAGTTTCTGGATAGCGATATCGACCGCCTCGTCCGGTGCGGCCGTGATCACTTTGGTCTTCATGATATCCTTTACCAGGTGGGCCTTGCCGGGGTTCGCCACGGCTTTCGAGACATCGAACGTGGTGACAATACCGACCAGCACACCCTGTCCGTTGACCACGGGCAGGTGGTTGGTCTCACCCTTGAGAAGTTTTTTCGCCGCAGTCCGGATATCTTCTGTCTCACCAATCGTGATAACGGAGCGGTCCATGATGTCCAGCACGCGGGCACCTTTCTTGGTCTGGTGCATGGGTTTTGCCTGGCGGGTTGCGTCGATAAGCCGCGTCGGGAGCGCGAGTTCCATGGTGCCTTTCTCTACCCATGCCTTCAGTTCTGCTGCAACCTTCCTTGCCCCGCGGAAGCTGGAGAGCGAGGACGTCCGTACCTCCTCGCCATGGATCTCGACCGATCCGCTGCGGAGTTCTGCGTAGGTGGCCGACCGGATGGTCGGGCGGGACCGGCTTGGCACACTATAGTCGAGAATATCGACCGATATGTCCTCGTCGCGGACAGCGGTTGCCCGGACAACATCGAGGTCGAGTACCGGCAGGGGGATGCCGAGGCCGACATAGAGGGTAACACCATACCCGGTCATGGTCGCAGCCCGGAGGTAATCCTGGGACATCTGCTTCATGTTTCCCGTCACCATCAGCGTGCCAAAGCCACCTGCCGGCGAGTGCTGGGTACCTTCCCCAATCACCATACCCGGCGCCCCGCACAGGAAGATCGGCACGCCGCTGCCGATGAGCCGGAGTTTCGGGTCGTTCGATATCGGGTTCAGGAGCCCGGCTCCCGAGAACGTGACATTGCCGTTGCCGGGCAGGAGCGTCCCCATATACGTGTGAAGGGTCCGATCCGTCGTATTGGTTGCGGCGTTGTAGCGCTGGTAGGCGTTGCGCGGGTTGCACATGATCGCCTGGTTGAGGTTTTCGAGCAGGAGATCGGTGGTGATGGTCCGGCGCGGGTAACAGTCCGTGCCGCGGGAACTGGCCCGGAGTTCCACGGATTTCCCGGCAACGAGATCCTCGATCACGTGTGCCCCGCCATATTCCGATTCCTGCGTATCGGACTGCTGGGTGGCGCCGATGTACGTGTCCACGGCTGCAAGCCCGCCATAGGCTTCGACATTGTTCAGCCAGATCCGCTCCATCCGGATGGGGGGTTCGGCGTGGCCGAAGTTGAGGAACGCGCCGGACGAGCACATGGCCCCGAAGGTCCCCGTTGTCACAACGTCAACCTCCCTGAGTGCCCCATTCTCCCCGAGTTCGGCAACGATGCCGGGCATCTCCTCCGCGGTGACGACCCGGGCACTGCCCTCGCGGATGCGTTCATTGATCTGGCCGATTGTCTTCTCCATGACCGGATATTCCGTTTTCCGAATATTTAAGGCAATTGTTATTACTTTGGGTAATAAATGCTATTTAATCCCAAAGAGCGATGATCCTGTATGGATGTGCAGACCTTCACGTACGAGATGGAACGGCTGGCCCCCCCGGAACTTGCGGAGGATTTCGATGCCGGTAAGATCGGCCTGATCGTGGAAGGAGACCCGGCGTTTGAAACTGTCTGTTGTGCCCTTGACGCGACCCCGGCCGTGGTGCGGGAAGCGATCCGGCTGGGCGCCGGCATGCTGGTTGTCCATCACCCACCCATCTGGACCCCGGTGACCTCATTGACCGGAAACCTTGCCTCCCTCATGCGTGATGTGCTCTCCGCCCGCATGAATATCTGGGTTATGCATACCAATTACGACCATGCAGCAGAGGGCGTGAACGATGCGCTCGCAGAACTCCTCTCGCTTGAAGAGAGAATCCCGCTTACGCTGGGGATGATCGGAACGTGTACTATATCGCCTGAAGAGATCGCCCGGCGGCTTGGCTGCCCCCTGCGTATCTGGGGAGATCTCACATCAGTGAACCGGCTTGCGATTATTGCCGGCAGCGGCTTTGATGATGAGCTCCTTGCCGAAGCAAAAGCCGGTGGTGCCGATGCGTTCCTCTCTGCCGAGCTCAAACATTCAGTATACCGCTCCGCCCCGCTACCCTGTATCGAGGCCACGCACTATGCCCTTGAAGCACCCGCCATGAAGAGGCTCGCGGCCCGGCGCGGCTGGCAGTATATCGACGACACCCCAGTCCTTCGTATTATCCCATGAACGATACCGTACTCTGGCAGCACCTTGCAGAACAGAAATCTCTCGATGACGAGCTCCGCCGCGAGATCGAAACCGTGTTTAGCGCGAAGGGGAAGAAAGCGCTCGCCGCCATCGATGACGGCAAGGTCCTGAAGTACCTGGACTTTTTTGTTGTCGAAGGGAGAACCTCCCGTTATATTGTTGAAGATGATTTCTGTACCTGCCGTGATTTCATGTTCCGGGGCCGGACCTGCTGGCACCTGCTCGCAGTCCGGATCGCACTGGCGACATCCACCTTTGTTCCTGTTGACCGATGGTACCAGGACCAGTTGAAAGACTGAACCGGGAAAACACGGGATTCATGCCGGTGAATACGTGAATTGTGAAAATCTTTTGTGGAGTCAGGTAATCCGGATCACTTCTCGGGATACCCGAAAGAGGTCACCTGAAGGGATAAAAAACCTTCAGATGATAAAAATGTATGATGTGGCAGGATTCCCGCTTTTTTGGGGTGTCGTGCAATTCAAACTGATGCATCAATATCCGCGAGCAGCCGCTTGAGTCCTATCCAGATGATCAGTTCATTCTTCTCTTTGTCCTTGACCTTCACCTTGCGCTTGATAATGCCGATGATGGCGCTGTCTTCCTGGTTAACGGATGATGTATAATCCACCTGGGGGGCGTCAAATGTTGATACGGATGTCACATCATCGACAAGAATACCCAGTTTTGACTTTGCGATCTGGTCATCGAGAACAATGATCCGTGATGCCTCAAGCGACTTGGTACTCTCTTCAGTAATGTTCATCCGGTGCTTGAGATCGATGATCATCGTGATCTCGCCGCGGAGATCGATGATGCCCCGGACATAGGCCGGGACATTGGGCAGTTTTGTGATAGTCGTGTACTCAACTACTTCCTTCACATCGAAGAGATCGATGGCAAAGTTTTCGTTCCCCAGCACAAACTCCACGACCTGGATGGAGTCCTTCTCCTTTTGGGATCTTGGGGATTCTATTACGGTTGCGACAGGTTCGCTTGCCTTGGCACTCATGGCTCCACCTCCCGCGTTCAGTTCACCTTGAACTTACGGTTCGCTTCCATGGCACCTACAGCAACCTCGTTCACGGTTTCGATCATACGGGTGATTTCATCGATGGCAGCTGCAGACTCTTCCGTGGCAGCCGCTGAATCCCCAGCCTCCTTTGCAGTCTGTTCGATAAGGTGGGCTACTTCGCTGGTGCTTGCCGTGATCTCTTCTGTGGTTGCTGCCTGTTCCTGGGTTGCAGCTGCCACTTCTGATGCGCTGTTTGCCACGGCCTCTACTGCCTTCTGGATCGTCTTGAATGCATCAAGCGCCTGGGAAGACTCCGTTACACCTTTACTGACAAGGTTTTTGGACAGCTCCATGGCCTCGGTTGCTTTCTTGGTGGCAATATTGAGCTGCGTGATCATTTCCTCGATCTTCTCGGCACTCTGGCGTGATTCCTGAGCCAGCGACTTGACCTCCGATGCAACGACTGCAAATCCTCTTCCGTGTTCGCCGGCGCGGGCTGCCTCAATGGCGGCGTTGAGGGCAAGCAGGTTGGTCTGGCTGGCAAGGTCGCGGATGAGGACGATGATCTTGCCGATATCGTTCATCTGTTTCCCGATATCCAGGACAATCCCGTACACATTTTCAGATGACCGGGTGATTTCCGTCATGTCCTTGTTGACATTGTCTGAAAGGATGGCGCCGCTCTTTGCCGAACTGTTGGCAGTGTTGGCCTGGGACGAGACGCTCTCCATGCTCGAGGTGATCTCTTCTACTGCTGCGCTCATGTCCTGCATTGCCTTGGCCATCTGCTCGATCCCCTCGGATGCCTTCTGGGCATTCTCGGAGACTTTGCCGGAATTCTTCGCGATCTGGTTCACGCTCTTGGATGCATCCTCTACACTCCGGGTGGCACTCTCGGACGTGGTAGTCAGGTTCTGCATCCGCTTGTTGACGTCATTGATGTTCGTTTCCAGACTGATGATAATGCCCCGGACCGCGTCCCGGAGCTTGCACAGGATATCGTAGTTTTCTTTTGTATCGGTATCGGGTTCGCTGATGGTGTACCTTTGAGTCAGGTCTCCCTTGGCCATGATGCCATAGATCCTGGCCATCTCGTCGACTTCGTGTGCGATATACTCATGGACCTTGGTCATCTTTGTGATATCATTGTAGGTGATATAGACATACTCAAGATCCCCTTTTTCATCGAGCAGAGGAAGCATGGTCCGCGATACTTCTATCCTTCCGACCGGGGTTTCAACAGTTGACTTGCCGTGAACAACGCGTTTCTGGGATACCGCATCTTCAAAGGATTCCCCGGAATCCTTGAGATATTTCATAATACCCCGGTCCTTGAAATCTGTCAGTTTCATGCCAAGAATCTGATCGCGTGGAACACCGGTCATCTTGCAGAACTCGTTGTTTGTTTTAACATTCCTCAGTTGCTTGTCAACGAGTAACAGGGCAAGCGGCGTTCCTTCAAAAATCATGTCATAGGTTCTCAAGTCTACCATTTTTAACACCATTCATCTTGTAATACCATCATTCACGTAAATAATATTTAAATATATCGCTCAATGATGATTATCAAGATTGGTTATTGGTAACTACCAACAATGATATATATTGAGAATCCCCATATATTCAGATACACATTGAGGTACTATGGGTCAGGAAAGTGAGCAGAACCGTATCAGGTCTTTATTAAAGGACAATCCAAAAGGACTCACTATTGAGGATGTCTCAAAAAAGCTCTCACTCAACCGGGCTACCGCAGCAAAGTACCTCAATTCCATGATGATATCCGGGCAGGCTGAGATGCGCGAGCTGGGCCGGGCAAAGATCTTCTATCTCTCGCAGCGCCTCCCGTTGATCAACCTGCTGAGTCTTTCATCAGACCTGATCCTGATTCTCGACCGCGACCTGTTCATCCAGGAGGTAAACGAACCGTTTCTTACCTTTTTCAACCAGACGAAAGAGGATCTGAAAGGAAAAAAGATCGAGCATTCCTGTCTTGCATCCTGGTTTTCGGATGACTATCTTGCATCTCTTGAACAGGCACTTGCCGGAACCGAAGTTTCCTATGATGTGCATTTCGGGAGCGGTCTGGATGACCGGTATTTCAAGATGAAAATGATCCCCCTGGTGTTCGAAAGCGGCAGCCATGCGGTCGGCATCATCCTGGAAGATATCTCGGAGATGAAACGGTACCAGCTTGAACTTGAAGAGGGGATCCGGGAAAGAACCGCAAAGTTACAGACAGAGGTTGAGCAGCACAAGCGGGCGGAAATGGCGCTCCGCGAGAACGATGCCGTGCTGCGGAGTATGCTTGACGCCACTCCGGTCGGAGTCGGTCTTCTTGTTGATCGTGTTTTTAAAAAGGTGAATAATTCACTCTGCGACATTACCGGATACACCGCAAAGGAACTGACCGGCCGGAACACCCGTATCCTCTATCCCGATGACAATGAGTATTCCCGTATCAACCAGGAATTGTACAATTTGCTGGGTGAGAAGGGTGTCGGGATGCTGGAATCCCGTATGCAGAGAAAGGATGGCACGATTATTGATGTAAGTCTCAGCGTGAGCCCGTTCGACCCGAAGAATCCGGATTACGGTGTAACAACAACCATTATGGATATCACCGAACGGAAGCGGGCAGAAGATGCATTGAAACGAGCAGGCAACGAGGTCGCGCTGCTGACCAGCATCACCCGTCATGATATCCTGAACAAGCTGACGGTCCTCCGGGGATATATCGGGTATATGAAAAAACAGGAACTCACTGACAAATTTGCAGAAATACTCAAAAAAGAAGAGGCCGTTGCCGATCTGATTGCGAAACGGATTATGTTCACACGCGATTACAAGGACGTCGGAGTCCAGCCACCTGACTGGATTGATATTGCAGATGCCTTCAGGACGATCCGGGCAACCCGGGATCTTGGCCCGGTGTCCCTTCAGGTGAAAGCCAGCGGTCTTGAGATTTATGCAGACCCCCTGATAAAAAAAGTATTCTCTTACCTGATCGACAACTCGCTCCAGCATGGCGGGAAGGTAACCGGGATCCGGGTATCCGCCTCAAAGAGAACGGATTGCATGGTGCTCATGTATGAGGACAACGGCAGGGGTATCCCAGCCGATGAAAAAGAGAAGATCTTTGACCGGGAGTACGAAGCGGATACCGGGCTTGAACTCTTCCTTTCCCGGGAGATCCTCGCTATTACCGGTATTGCAATTGCCGAAACCGGTACACCCGACAGGGGTGTCCGGTTCGAAATGACCGTGCCGAAAGGATCCTACCGGTTCACGGAAACCTAGTCTCACGTCTCTTTTGACAACTGCTTCGAGCAAAACCTAGATTAGCGTTTGTAGTCAATAGTACTGACGATACGTGATCAATCCATGCTTGAAGAGGAATACCAGCTTGATTATTTCAAAACCCAGGGGTTTGTCCGCAAGATCTGCAAGGCATGCGGCTCGGCCTTCTGGACCCGCGATCCCTCGCGGGAGGTCTGCGGGGATGCGCCCTGCGAACCCTATAATTTTATTGGCGATCCGATCTTCCGGCCCCACACGCTCGACACGATGCGTGAGGCATACCTCTCGTTTTTTGAGAAACAGGGGCACACCCGGGTGGAACGCTATCCGGTTGCAGCCCGGTGGCGCGACGATATTTACCTGACCATCGCGTCCATCGCAGACTTCCAGCCGTTCGTGACGAGCGGTATCGTCCCCCCGCCGGCAAACCCGCTCACCATCTCCCAGCCGTGCATCCGTTTGAACGACCTGGACTCGGTGGGAAAATCCGGCCGGCACCTGACTACGTTCGAGATGATGGCTCACCACGCCTTCAACACCCCGACCGAGGAGATCTACTGGAAGGACCGGACCGTCGAGCTCTGCGATCAGTTCCTCGCCTCCATCGGTGGCGACATCAACAACGTTACCTACAAGGAGAACCCGTGGATCGGCGGCGGCAATGCCGGCCCCAGCGTAGAGGTCCTTATGGGTGGCCTCGAGGTTGCCACGCTCGTCTTCATGAGCCTTGGACGCCAGAAGACAGAAGGGCAGGGCTATGATCTCAAGGGCGAGATGTATTACCCGATGAAGCTCCGGATCGTCGATACCGGCTATGGCCTGGAACGGCTCGTCTGGGCCTCGAAAGGCTCTCCCACTATCTACGACGCGGTATTCCCGGAGATGGTCAGCCATGTCATGAACGCTGCCGGGCTCGACCACATGCTTGACAACAAGGAGTATACCAAGATCCTTTCCCTCAACGCGAAATTTGCCGGCCTCATGGATATCTCGGGCACCAACCTCTTCAACCTGAGAAAGAAAGTGGCAGCAGCAATTGACATCTCCCCCGATAAGCTGGACAAGATGATCACCCCGGTCGAGAAGGTCTATGCCATTGTCGACCACTCGCGGTGCCTTGCCTTTATGCTGGGCGACTGCATCGTGCCCTCCAATGTCCGCGAAGGTTACCTCGCCCGTCTTGTCATCCGGCGCACCCTCCGGCTGATGAACGACCTGAAGATCGAAGAACCGCTTGCCGACATGATCGAACAGCAGACAAAGATCCTCGGCGACCGTAAGTTCGAGCAGGATATTTCGGTGGTCCGGGAGATCATTGACCGCGAGACCGAGAAGTACGCAGCAACGCTCGAACGCGGAACGCGGATCGTCCAGAAAGTGGCCAAGACCTACAAGGCCAAGAGCCAGCGCGTTCCGCTTGCCGAGATCATGACCCTCTACGATTCCCACGGTATCCAGCCCGAGATGGTCAAGGAGATCGCGGCAAAAGAGGGCGCGGTGGTCGACCTGCCGGACAACTTCTACTCGATTGTCGCGGACATGCACTCCGAGTCGAAGCATGAGAAAGAAGAGGACAATACCACAAAGTATACCGGCCGGGTGACTGCCCTCCCCCCCACGAAGAAACTCTATTACGAGCAGCCATCCGACATCGAGTTCGAGGCGGTTGTGCTTGATTTCTTCGATGAGTATGCCGTGCTCGATCAGACCCTCTTCTATCCCGAAGGCGGCGGCCAGCCGGCTGATACCGGTACCCTTGTCAGCGCCGAGAGCATGGTCCGTGTCGATGGCGTCGTCAAAGTCGGCGAGGTCGTCCTCCACCATATCGCCGGTGGCGTTCTCCGCCGCGGCGATCGGGTGAAAGGGATGGTTGACGAGGAGCGGCGCTGGTCTCTCATGCGCCACCACACGGCTACCCACATCCTCCTCCATGCGACAAAGGAGGTGCTCGGCGCCCATATCCACCAGGCCGGGGCGCAGAAAGGTGCAGAGAGTTCCCGTGTTGATATCCGGCACTTCAAGCACATCACGCCCGATGAACTCCGCCGGATCGAGATCGCGGCCAATCGGATGATCATGACGAGCCAGCCGGTCGAGATCTCGGTTGAAGACCGGACAAAAGCCGAGCAGAAGTACGGCTTCTCGCTCTACCAGGGAGGCGTTCCTCCAGGCCGGGAGATCCGGATTGTCAAGGTTGCGGGCGATATCGAGGCCTGTGCCGGGACCCATTGCCGGAGTACCGGCGAAGTCGGGTCCATCAAGATCATCCGTGTCGAGCACATCCAGGACGGCATCGAGCGGATCGAGTTCGCAGCCGGCATCGCTGCGATCTATTACATGCAGCACATGGAGCAGATCGTCACCGCATCTGCGGATACGCTGTCCGTCCAGTTTGAGAACCTGCCGGCAACCGTGACCCGGTTCTTCACCGAATGGAAAGACCAGAAGAAGGAAGTCGAGCGCATGAGTGCACGGCTGGTTGAGCTGGAGATGCGAACCCTGGTGGGAGAGACTGCCGGCGGGATCACGATTGTCGTGAAACGCATCGATCTCCCGCAGAAAGAACTCTCGGCCATTGCCAGTTCCGTTGCGGAGAAGGGCGGGATTGCCCTCATCGCCGGTGCCGGTGAGACCGCCCGGGTGGTGCTCGCATCCGGCGACTCACGGGTGAATGCCGGCGAGATCATCGGGCAGGTCTGCAGTCTGCTCGGCGGCAAGGGTGGCGGGAAACCTACCCTGGCCCAGGGCGGCGGGCCGGAGCTCGGCCAGCTTGACCTGGCACTGAAAGTCGGACGCGAACGGATCCTTGCCTCACTCCATGTCTGATAATGTCCTTGTCCTGGAACCCGGCGATGAGCGGGCACAGAAGATCGGCAAAGCAATGGGAAGCCCGACTGCCGGGGATATCCTCAACCTGCTTGCCGATGGCCCAAAGAGCCTGACGGATATCGCAGACAAGCTCGCGGTCCCCATGAACACGGCCAAGTACCATGTCGAGAACCTGCTCGAAGCAGGGATAATCTCCGTTGAGGAGACAAAGTACAGTGTCAAGGGCAGGGAAGTAAAACTCTATTCGCTGACCAACCAGCTCCTGATCGTTGCCCCGCGCCGGTCAGATATCCGCTCCCTGCTGCTGAAATATGCATCCCTCTTCGGGATTGTGGCCATCTCCTCGCTTGCGATCTCATCCCTCCTGCCCCTGGTCTCTTCCTGGGGCACAAACGAAGCGGTCTTTTCCCGGACAATGGCACCGGCAACCGCAACGGTAACCGGAGCTGGAGACGAGGCTGGCAACATTGTACTGAAAACCAGTTATGATACCTTTGCCTCACCGGCGGCTGCAGTGGATCCGGCCATTGCCTTCTTCCTTGGCGGAGTGCTCGTTATCGTTGTGCTGCTCTGTTACGAAGCCTGGCTCTGGAAAAAGAAGTAATGCCGGCCTGGCGACGGACCCCTTTTTATTTTCATATTATGCGGTTTACCGGTATAAAATTATTGATTTTCTGTTGGATAAATATGGAGAAGACCCGTTACCGGTTCTTTCGGCTCATCAGTACTGCCAGCATACCTGCTCCTGCAATACCCACCAGAACGGTCAGGGGGGAGAGAGGCGACTTCGCTGTGGTCGGCCACGGCGTGGGGATCGTAGTTGCCGAGGTCTTTGTAATCTTTACGACAGCGGTTGTTATCGGCACGGTAGTTGCCACCGTTGTCGGGGCAACGACCGTGAAGTATTTGGTCCCGATATATCCTTTCGCATCAGAGAAGTCGACGGTATAATCGCCACCGGAAGTCACGTCCACTTTCTGGGTAAAGATACCGGCATTGTTCTTGATGCTGGCCTTGGTCCCGATCCACTGGGGGCCGTAGATCCTGCCGTCCGGGCCGTTGACCTCAAGCTCAACGCCGCCGTCTCCCAGGTCCTTTATCTCGCCCTCAATACGGAGAGCACCATCGATATTCTGCGTTACCGGGGAGGTGATTTCGATCTCATCAGACCGGTCGATGATCGTGATCAACTGGAGGGTAATGGAATCCGAACTGGGAGTAACGGCACTGTTGTACTCCAGTTCCATCTTGTATTGTCCCCCGGGCAGACCGTCGGTATCCGTAATAAGATTCATGGTCTTGTGGTCTGCCTGGACCGTTACTTTCTGGGTTTTGATCTGGGTGGCAGTATACTGGGACTGGTACAGTGAAAGGGTGAACGTGGTTCCTGGAGGGAAACTGCTGTCGAGCGTACATTTCAGCGGCAAGCCGGCCTGCACGCTGGTCGGGCACTTCAGGTAGATATTGTATGCGGACGCAGTTCCGACCATACAGAGCAGGAGTAATGCGATACAGAGGATCTTTCTCATGCCTAGAGGGTCTTGTGTCCGGCATTAAAATCTTATCTGTATGACTGCAAAAATGACCGGTGGGGATCCGAAAAAAAACCCTGCCGGATCAGATCATGCCGATGAAATTCTCCAGCATCTTAAGGCCGTATGCCCCGCTCTTCTCCGGGTGGAACTGGACGCCATAGACATTCCCGTTAACGACCGATGAGGAAAACGGGCAGATATATTCCGTTGAGGTGAGCGTGTATTCCGGCGCAGTCTCCGCGTAGAATGAGTGCACGAAGTACATGTACTCGCCCGGGCGGATACCGGCAAGGAGCGGATTGTCCGGTTTTTCCGGAACAATCGCGTTCCACCCCATATGGGGGACCTTGAACCCGGGCGTCTTCGGGAACCGCTTCACGCTGCCCGGGATGAGGCCGAGGCCGTTATGGATCCCGTGCTCCTCGCTTGTTTCCATGAGCATCTGCATCCCCAGACAGATACCCAGCAGCGGTACATCGCGGGTTGCGCGGACAACGGTATCCTGCAGGGGACCTAACTGGTCCATCCCCTCGTGAAACGCGCCAACGCCGGGCAGGACGAGCCCGTCCGCTGCAGCGATCTCTTCAGGTGAACCGGTGATGACAGCCCGTGCGCCTGCCTTCTCCAGTCCCCGGATAACACTCCGGAGGTTCCCAAGCCCGTAATCAATAATGGCTATCTGCGTCATCGCTCTCCCCCTTCCCCTCTTTAAGTCTCCAGCGCCCTTCCGTGATCCATTCCGCGGGAAGTCCCCGGGCCTGCTGCCATTCCTCGAGTTTCCTGGTCCAGCCCAGCCAGAGATCCGGGTAATCCCTCGCGATCATGTGTATTAATGACATATCGCTTGACGGGCACATGAAACAGCCGATCCGGTCGAGATGGTGACGGTACAGGACATTGTACGGTGCCTGTTCCCGCATGATATAGAGCCAGACATGGAGGGCGGTCCAGTTATGGATCGGCGCGGCGGATAACTGGACCCTGACGTTCCGGTTCCGCCAGACCCGGTCGCTCTGCGCCCGGGTGGCCGACTCGTACCGCCGCTGGCCGATGAAGGAGAGGCATTCTCCCCATCGCGTGGCAATACTGTTCGTGACGGGTGTCAGCTTGCAGACCTTGCAGCACCAGCGGGCATTGACCGCGGGGGGGCCCTGTTGTGCAAAGGTCTCCCAGAACGTGTTGTTGCCATCAGTGCGGAGCACCTCGAGGCCGTATTTTTCCGAGACTTCCTTCACGTTCGCGTAGGTCTCCGGGAATTCAAGGCCGGTATCGGCAAAGAGCAGGGGGACTTTTCCGATCGCCCTGGTCACGACGAGCAGGGTTGCAAGGCTGTCCTTTCCTCCCGAGTACGAAACATTTGCCACAAGATTCGGGTTTCGTTCCGTGACCGCTTTCACGAACGCGACCGCTTCCGACTCTGCGTCTTCGAGCACGCGGGCGTTTGCCTTCACACAATCGTCCCAGGTCGCCGCCCCTGAAACGATCTGCGAAGCGATGTTCCGCCGGGTCCGGACAACAGAACCTTTCCCCATGGTACGCGCTGTTGCCGCATCGACCTTGGCCCTGCCAACGCCGATACAGGTGCCGTCCCGGGTAAGGATGAAGACTTCGTCGCCGGCCCGGACAGCGTCATCAATGGAAACGAGGCCGGGGGCAAGCACGCTCATGCCCTGGTCGCGGATGAACGGGACCGCATCGTCGCTCACGACAACGACCCGCTTGGTCGGGGTGAAGACCCTGCAGGCTTCAGGCCGGGGGACCGGCTCCCATTCATGTCGGTCCGGGAAATACCGGATAATGCCGGCAACCCCGCCACCAATGATAATTTCCTCCATACGGTCCGCATCGGGAACCTTGTTCATGAGCGCAATGTGGCCGTCCGGAATCAGCGGTGCGCCAAAATGGTCTGTATAGATTTTGTTGATCAATGCAATATCGTCCGGGAATGCAGGACGGGCATCGCCCGGGGGAGTGACCGGGACCTCGCGGGTCTCGTTCCCGCAGGCACAGCGTTTTGAAAGAACCGGCGCATGGCAGGCATCGCACCAGCGGAGCAGAATCTTGCCAAGATAGGAGGGGTGCATCTCTGTATGCATACGTGCTCTGGAAATAAAAATGAACGCGGGGCCGGGGAGTATTGATAAATACCCTTCTTTCCCACACATATGGTAGACATGATCGATACCTGGCTTTTTGCCGCAGTCTGCCTCTTCATCCTCACGGCCGGGGCGCTCGTCCGCGTGCTGTGCACGAAGAACCGGCACGACCGTTACCTTGCGGCAATGGTGGCAGTCACGATCGGCTCTTCAGCCGGCCTTGTCCTGAGTATCGCGATGGGAACCCTCTTCATCCTTGAAATGACGATTGTCATTGCCCTGCTCTGCCTCGCCGGTATCATCGCACGGGTGAAGTTTTCCGGGGGTGCCGGGGCATGAGTTCGCTCTTCATTGACCTGCTCATCTGGATCCTGCTGGCTGCGGGTGTCGGATTCGGGGGACTTGGCTTCTTCGGGCTTCTGATCTTCCCGGATATCAGGAGCCGGATGTTCACCGCCTCGCGGGCAACGCTGATCGCAGTCGGCCTGGTTTCCCTTGCCGTTCTCCTGTTCGGCGTCAATGCCCTGCTGGACGGGCAGGCGGGCTCCTATGGGGTACTCGTCAGTATGACGATCTTCCTCTTCGCGATCCTCGCGTTTGCGAACTTCTTCATCTCCCGGATCCTCCTTGAGCAGGTGCCCGGAGTGACCACCTGCACGGACACCGCCGGAAACGCGGCTCCTGCGGAAAAACCGGAATAATTTTTATCTCTTCTGTAGCGTCTTATCCGTTATAGAAATGCGTGCCTGAAGATGCCATGTGATGCATGGTATGACGCTTTCAGGGACTCTCCCTTCGGCTCTGCACCTGCGATATCAGGAATTTATTCTGCGGAGTCAGTCCATTGAACATCCGGGACAAAAAAGAACCGGCCGAAAAACCGGCGGGAAAAAAAGCGTGAATATCTTATTCCGGATCAGATTCCGGTATTTCTTCAGGCTCCAAAAAGCAGAGAACTGCCGCGATTCCGAGGATGATAATGGCTGGCATGTAGAGGAAGAGCAGGTTTAATGATCCTGCAAGCGGGACCGAGAGCGTGATGAAGACCGCTGCAAGGATGAGCATCCATCCCGCAAACCGGGTTTCTTTGTTTGCAATGACCGCACCCATCAGCCCGAGACTGGAGAAGAGGGCAGTCTGGACTCCTGAGAGCAGCTGGTCATTACTGACGGCCGACGCGATCACGTAGACGGCAGCAATAACGCCAAGGGCTCCTCCGAGAAGTCCCAGAATGAACTGTTTTTTCATATCTAACGGTAGATGCGGACGTGAATAAATGTTGTTGTCGCAATGCGGCCGATGCGGCCCGGATGAATCTGGGTGTTTCTGTATGTGGCACGGGAAGCCTTACGTCTGCGCGTTTTTTCCGGCTGTATATGGACTGCCTTTGAAGAAAATCCAATGAATTGCCAATGAAATTTAAAACAGAGTGAAATTTAAAGGATTGCGCATTTCCTGATGTATTACTTTGATTCTTTGTTTATTGGAAAATAGTGCCCGTTTTCTTTGGCTAAAGTGCTGGTTTATAGCGATTCTATGCGCCAAAATGCTATTGCGACCAAAATATTTATTAATTGTGAAAATAACAAAAAACATAACCCTATCCGGTAGGAGGTGGATTCCAGAATGGCAGCAGCAAAGAAGGCGGCGGCAAAGAAGCCGGAAGCAAAGGCACCCGCAAAGAAGGTGGCAGCAAAGAAGAAGTAATCTTTGTCTACACCACTATCAATTTTTCAGGTACAACCACTTGCGTTTTTAAAAAGATGCAATTTTTCATATATCCCGGTTGAGTTTCCTCCGCGGTGATTGCCACCGTACCGTCGTGATGTTGGATTCCGGGATCTGTCCTTGATTCTTTTCGTTCGTGACCGTTCTGCCACAGGAAATTCCTATCCTGGCGATCCCGCAAGGCAGGAAATGGTGATGTTCGGAAAAATTCCGTGTACGGTTACGCGAACCGTGGATCCGCCCGGGCAAGCGCAACTGCGGCAAGAGCGCTGTTCTCCTTGTCCTTGATCTCAAGCATGATATCCATATCCGTGGCTCGTGAGATGGCCAGGAACTTTTTGAAATCCGTGATGTCGATATGCTCTGCATGGCTCCCAGCCCGTTTTTCCGGGTGCTGGGAACTGTAGTCCGCCATCATCGTCCCGTCGCTTCGTTGCCATGTTTTACTGATCGCCGGGATTATCTCATCGAGATCCTCCCCATTGTTCCTGCATGTATGGTGGAAGACATCGAACAGGACCGGAATGCCGGTCAGTTCATGGATCTCCAGGCAGTCTGATGCGGTGAACCGCTGGTCATCGTTCTCAACAACAAGCCTCCTGAGGATAGCAGGGTCCAGCTGCCCGTACACCCGGACAAATCGTGCAATGCTTTTCACGGGATCTCCGTACACGCCGCCAACATGGAGCTGGATCTTTGCGCTCGCATCAAGCCCCATTGCATCCAGTACCCGGGCATGGTAGGCGAGTTCATCGATGCTCCGCGAGACCACCCGTTCATCCGGGGAATTGAGGACAATGAACTGGTCCGGATGCATTGAGATCCGGATCCCCGCCTCTTTGATGAACGTACCGGTTGCTGCGAATTCTTCCCGGAACTGTTCCTGCCAGGGAAATGTGCAGACCGGGTGGGATGCGAACGGGACTAAGTCGGAGGTGATCCGGAAGAAGAGGATGTCGTTCTTCTGGTTCCAGGCAAGGATCTTCCGGAGGCAGGCAATGTTTCCTGCAACCGTTCCGAGCAGACGGTCTTCTGAATATGATGCCAGCCGGAATGTCCGGTTGGCACTGCACCCGATGCTCCGGTTGATGCAGGGATACCCGATCCGCATAGTGTTTTTCCTGATAGTGGCTGGTAAACTGCTTTTTGAAAACGGCTGAACATCACGGGTTCATCACATATATTGCGCCGTTCAGGGCCGTAGCGATAGTAACCCATGCAATGTACGGGATGAGGAAGTACGCAGCACTCTTCCGAATCCTGAAGAAGAGTGCAATGGAAACTGCGATCAGGATCCAGAGGAAGATGATGTCCACGAAGCCGAGGAGAGGCGAGCGGAGGTAAAAGAAGAGGAACGACCAGAGGACATTGAGCCCGAACTGTATGCCGAATATCCCGATGGCAACCTGTACCTCGCGGCGCTGTATGCCGGCATCCCAGACAAGGCTGAGTGCGATTCCCATGAGAATGAAGAGGATGATCCACACCGGTGCAAAGATCCATCCGGGCGGGGTGAAGAAGGGTTTTGCAAGCGAGGCATACCATGAACCGGGACCGGTAACAGTCACGAGCGAACCCAGGCTGCCCACGATAATACAGGAGAGTGCCGCGGCAACCAGCTTCGGAAACGAAGGGATGTGCAGTGTATCCGCATGTTCCATGCATCGGATTCTGCCGGAGATATAATAAGAGTATAGTTCATGGCCATCACCTGCGGGCCGGGGGATGAACGATCCCCCGGTGCGTTACCTCCGGTCCACGAACCGTTTCGGCCGGCCGGGCAGGGACGAGAGTTCAAGACCGCGTGGCAAAACAAAGTTGAAGTCAATGGTAAAGAGGCCTTCCTCCTCCTGTTGCCTCAGCCGCGGTTTCATGGCAAAGAACGATTTTTTGAAATTCTCTGCAACCAGATCGCGGTCGCAGGTCTTTGGATCCTCCGCTTCCATGCTCACCCGCATCACCGTCTTCTCCCGGTCATCGCCCGCGTACAGGAACGCCTCGTACTCGCCCGTGAGGTACTCCATGTTCCCCGGCTGGAAGACGCCCCGCTCGACATCGACCCGGTTCATGGGTGTCCCGCGGGCCCAGAACGTCTCGGCCTCACGCTGGGGCGTGTAGATCCGCATGTGTGTCCTGCCACAGGCACAGCGGTCGCGGCTGGTGACAACGGTCGTGTCATCCGTATCGTAATTGATCAGCAGCATCCCGCATTTCGCCCCGACCGGCAGCAGGGTTGTGAGCACGATCCGCCCGCACTCGCCGTCTTTCACGAACCCTTTTTTGTCCGGGTCGTAGAGATCCATGTGGACAAGGTCTTCGGGAACGTGAAGCCCCTGCCGTGCCGAGCACTCACCGCACATGGTCCCCTCCGTGCTGCCGTACGTGTTGAAGACCTCGCATCCCCAGAGCCCGGCAAGATATGCCCGCGACTCGTCTGCAAATGCCTCGCCGCCCACGACCAGTCTCTTCACGCCCGACTCTTCCGGTTTCATGCCTTCGGCTTTCATCTGCCGGGCCAGCCGGATCAGCTTGAAGACACTCCCGACAATGCCGGTTGGCCGGTAATTCGTGATGGTCCGGAGCGGGAAGGTACACTTGCCGGTCGGGATGATCGTCATGCCGATGTCGCGGGCGGCAAGCGTCATGGTGTTTGCCCCGACATTCATGCCGTACGATGCGCAAATCACCATCCGGTCCCCCCGTCCGAATCCCTGCGAGACAAAGATGCGGGCATACTTCTCTGCAAGCCGCTCCCATTCCTGCCACGCGAGGAAGAAACTTTTTGGCGTTCCGCTCGTGCCGCTCGTCTCGTGGATGGTGAAGATGTCGTCCGGTGCAGCGGAGAGGAACCCGAAGTCTTTCCGGTTCGGGGGCTGGTTGGCCCGGATATCGGCACCACCAATGATCGGAAGGCCCGCGAGATCCTCGTGCGTCCGGATCGTGGCGGGATCAATCCGGTGTTCGCGGAACCAGTGCCGGTAAAAGGGCGAATGGTCGTTTGCATACCGGACCGTGTAGTGGATACGCTCTTCGATCAGGGCGTCGAGATCCGACCGCTCAAGGGTCTCGACCGGTTCGCGGAAATAGGTGCCCACGGGATTCACTCCATGATGAGTGAACGCCCGTTGTACCAGATAATGATTTCCTCAAAACGGCGGGTGATCATGATGAAGACGGTTTACTGACGGGGGATACGGATTTACCGTTAAAAAAAAGTTCCTTGGCACCGGTATCATTCCGGTTCTCTTGCCGGGTAATAGTATCACTCGTGAGTTCATATTAACCGCCCGTTCATGAACTGAATTTATCCCATGACAACCGCAGGTTCATTTTATACATCAGCTAGGGAAGAAAAAATGAAACAAACCTTTATCATGGTATTCCTGACGGGCCTGATCCTGTCACTTATCCTGGCAGTGCCTGTCAGCGCGGAGTCGTCCACCATTACCTCAATCAGCCCGGCCGTTCGTTACCTTTTTTGAGCAGACCCTGGTTGCGATAAGACATCTCCAGGGATCCGGTTATTCCGGCACAATGCATGACGAACGCGTTGAATTCAGCAGCATGGGATCCGGGATACTGATTCATGCATTTGGATTTGTCGGAGGCTTTGCCGTCAGGTTTCTCATGACAATAATTGGGGGGATATCGGGTTTATGAGTGGCGCAGTTGTTGCGATTATCGATACTCCTGTGGTCGATGCGACCTGTTGTGTGGAGATGGATTTGAAAGCGAAGGGACCGGATTGATTATATTTTCTGGACAATTTACTTTTTTTATCAGATACAAGGACCTACGCGCTAAAACGCTCCGGTAGGTTTTGCAATACCCATCTGCTTTTACAAAACCTGTTGATTAGGCCGGTTACCCGACGAGGACTCCACGAGATGTCCGGGCGACTCCCTGTGGAGCAAGGAGTGGGTGAAATCGCAATTGAGTAACGGGGATAACCTATGGATATAAAGGCGAATTTTTGTTTACTGCTATGATAGGGGCTATCGGAACCCGGTTGTGGTAAACCGGTTCTGGTTCAGGCGGTTTGCCAGTTCTGCGATGGTAATTCTTGGAGGCAGGTTTTAAGAGCGTCCCCGACCCGGCCAATTTCTCCCTTTTTATTGAAAAACCGATCCCGGTTCAGAAGATGTAAACAATATCATTCATACGCTGTATCATAGTACACCATATTTGTTTGCAGAAGTGATATGCATCTTAATCAAAATTTAAATAATACTTTAAGAAAATGATTATCTATCAATCTGAAACCCTGAAAAAACGCGTGGTAAACAAATAATGGAAGATGAAATTACCGGGATCCAGAGATGTGCACCAGTGTTGTACCGGCAGAGACCTGACCCTGCTCTTATGTGCAGTACCTGTTTGAAAATTGTGGATGCAAATGCTGCGCAGCTTGCGCTGAACGATTATTACGATGTCTCCGATCTCTGTTCTGTACGTTGATGACGAACCCGGCTTGCTTGAAATTGGCAAAATCTTTCTTGAGCGAAAAGGGCAATTCACCGTCGATACCATCACATCAGCCTCAGCTGCATTTACGTTGCTGGATACAAAAAACTACGATGTCATTATCTCGGATTACCAGATGCCGGGTATGGATGGCATTCAATTTTTAAAAACGATCAGGACTTCAGGAAATACCATCCCGTTTATCCTTTTCACCGGACGCGGGCGTGAGGAGGTTGTCATCCAGGCCCTGAATGAAGGTGCCGATTTCTATCTTCAGAAAGGCGGTGAGCCGGTCTCGCAGTTCACCGAGCTCGCACACCAGATCCGCCAGGCGACCCAGAAACGAATGGCAGAAGCAAGCATCCGTGACTATGAGCGCCGTGAAGCAGATATCATCAACTTTCTACCGGATGCTACCTTTGCAATCGACCGGTCCGGCCATATTATCGCGTGGAACCGTGCCATTGAAGAGATGACGGGTATTCCACCCGAGGCGATGCTGGGAAAAAAGGAGTACGAGTACGCGATTCCGTTCTACGGGCAACGGCAACCGATCCTGATCGATTTGATCTTTGAATCTGATGAGATTATTGCCAAAAAATATGCACACATCGTTCACTCGAAGGATACCCTGCTCGCCGATACTATCTTTCCCCTCCTGAAAGGAACGCCGGTAACTCTCATGGCTAAGGCGAGCCCGCTTTACAACCGGCAAGGGGAAATCATCGGTGCGATCGAATCCATTCGGGATGTCACCGAATACAAACGTGCGGAGGAGGCTCTGCGGGAGAGCGAGAAACAGTACCGCCGTATTGTTGAGACCACGGAGGAGGGTATCTGCCAGATGAATGAGAAGTTCGAAATAGTTTATGTCAACCGGCGGATGGCGGATATACTCGGTTACACTCCGGAGGAGATGACTGGTGGGAACATCGCGTCGTTCATGGCAGCAGAAGATATGCCCGGACATACCGTCCGGAAAGAAGAACGCAGATTGGTAAAGAGCAGCCAGTACGAGCGCCGCTTTGTTACCAAAGACGGAAAGATCCGGTGGATACAGGTTTCCGGGACCCCCATTATGGACCCTGACGGCACATTCCTGGGCTCCTTTGCGATGTGTTCCGATATTACGGATCGTAAAGCAACCGAAGAAAAACTCCGGCAGAATTACGAGGACCTGACAAAAAGCCATGACCTGCTGAGAGCAAGCGAGAATCAGTACCGCCAGATTGTCGAAACCACAAATGAAGGTATCTGTAAACTGGATATGAATTTCGAAACGATCTATGTCAACCGGCGGATGGCGGACATGCTCGGTTATACCCCGAAGGAGATGATAGGCCAAGGATACACTTCGTTCATGGCAGCAGAAGATGTGCCCGACCAGACAGCCCGGTTGGAAGAGCGCAGGAAGGGGAAAAGCAGCCGGTACGAACGCCGCTTTATTACCAAAGACAGGAAGATCCGGTGGATCTATGTATCTGCGACCCCGATCCAGGATCCGGACGGCACGTTCCGGGGTTCTTTTGCGATGCATTCCGACATTACCGATCGTAAAGCAGCGGAAGAAGAGATTGCCTGCCGCAACAAGGAACTGCATGCAGCGAACGAACAGCTGACCGCAACGGAAGAAGAACTCCGACAGAATTACGATGAACTGGCAAAAAGTCAGAGTCTGCTTATAGAGAGCGAAAAGCAGTACCGCCGGATTGTCGAGACCGCAAAGGAGGGGATCTGGCAGATTGACGAGAAGTTCGCCACGGTCTATGTCAACCAACAGATGGCGGATATGTTCGGTTACCTGCCGGAGGAGATGATGGGCCGGCTCCTGACTTCTTTTGTGGCAGAAGACGATCTGTCCGACCAGATTATCCGGCTCGAGGAGTGCCGGCAGGGAAAGAACGGCCGGTTCGAGCGCCGCTTCGTCACCAAAGACGGGAGGATCCGGTGGATACAGGTATCTGCGACCCCGCACCTGGACCCGGACGGCACATTCCGGGGTTCCTTCGGGATGTGTTCCGATATTACTGATCGTAAAGCAGCGGAAGAAGAGATTGCCTACCGCAACCAGGAATTGCGTGCAGCATACGAGCAGCTGACTGCAACGGAAGAAAAACTCCAGCAGAATTACGATAATCTGGCAAAAAGCCAGAACCTGCTTGAAGAGAGTGAGAAGCAGTACCGCCGGATTGTTGAGACCACGGAGGAGGGTATATCTCAGCTGGACGAAAAGCTCGAAATAGTCTACGTTAACCGGCGAATGGCTGAAATGCACTGCTGCACTCCGGAAGAGATGATAGGACAAAACATCGCTCTTTTCATGGTAGCAGAAGAAGTCCCCGTCTATACCTGTCGGATAAAAGAACGCAGGCTGGGAAAGAGCAGCCGGTACGAGCGCCGCTTTATTACCAAAGACGGAATGGTCCGGTGGATGCAGGTATCTTCGACCCCGCTCTTTGATCCGGACGGCACGTTCCGTGGCTCGTTTGCGATGTATTCCGATATTACGGATCATAAAACAGCCGAAGAAGAGATTTCCCGCCGCAACAGGGAACTGCATGCAGCAAACGAGCAGCTGACTGCAACGGAAGAAGAACTCCGGCAGAATTACGATGAACTGGCAAAAAGCCAGGGCCTGCTTATAGAGAGCGAGAAGCAGTACCGCCAGATTGTCGAGACCACAAGTGAGGGTATCTGTAAGCTGGATGAGACATTCAAAACGATCTATGTCAACCGGCGGATGGCGGATATGCTCGGTTACACGCCGGAGAAAATGACAGGTAAGAACTACACTTCTTTTGTGGCAGCGGAAGATATGCCTGTCGCTATCTCGCGGGTAAAGGAACTCAGGCAGGGAAAGAGCGGCCGGTACGCGAGCCGCTTTATTACCAAAGACAGGAAGGTCCGGTGGATGCAGGTATCTTCGACCCCGCTCTTTGATCCTGACGGTACGTTCCGTGGCTCGTTTGCGATGTATTCCGATATTACGGATCAGAAAGCAGCCGAAGAAGAGATTTCCCGCCGCCACAAGGAACTGCATGCAGCAAACGAGCAGCTGACTGCAACAGAAGAAGAACTCCGGCAGAATTACGATGAACTGGCAAAAAGCCAGAACCTGTTAAGAGAGAGCGAACAGCGGTACAGGAATGTAATCGAGGACCAGACCGAGTTCATCTGCAGGTTTCTCCCGGATGGTACGCACGTCTTTGTCAACGAAGCCTATTGCCGGTATTTTGGCCTGACCCGTGAAAAGATTCTCGGGCACCGGTTCCGCCCGGTTATACCCGCAGAAGACGGCTTGAAAATAAAAGAGATGTTTGCTGCCCTCACACCGGAAAACCCGGTGGGTATTGTCCGGCAGCGGGTGATCTTCCCGGACGGGAGCATCCGGTGGCAGCATTGGAGTGACCGTGCGATCTATGACCATGCAGGAAACCCTGTCGAATTCCAGTCGGTAGGCCGGGATATTACCGATGTCATGACAGCAGGGCAGGCGCTTTTGGAGAGCGAACAGCGGTTCCGCACGATCCTCACACTGATGCAATCCGGCGTCCTCATTATCGATGCACAGACCCGCATGATCCTTGACGTGAACCCAAAAGCGCTCGAAATGATCGGGGAAATGAAAGAATCTGTTATCGGCTCGATCTGTCACTGCTTTATCTGTCCCGACGAATCAGGCAAATGCCCGGTTATGGATTTGGGACAGACGCTTGATTCCTCTGAACAAGTCCTTCTCACCGCCCATGGGGAAAAAATTCCCATTCTCAAGAGTGTTGTAAAAACGATGCTCGGGGAAAGAGAGGTACTGGTAGAATCTTTTGTTAACATCACTGAACGTAAAGCGGCGGAAAATGCACTCCGGAACAGCCAGCGCATGCTCGCGGAAGCGATGGACCTGGCCAATCTGGTGACCTGGGAATGTGATCTCAGCACGGGTGTCTTAACGTTCGATACCCGTTTCTCAACCCTCTATGGAACGCAAGCGGAGAACAACGGCATCACCCGTATGACGGCAGAAGTGTACCTTCGGGATATCGTTTACCCGGAAGATCTTGGTGTCCTTGTCGATGAAGATGAAAAAACCAGAACCACAACCGACCCGCATTATGTGTCCCGGCGGGAATACCGGATTATTCGCGGGGATGGCGAGATCCGGCACATTGAGATGTGTGTCGGGATCACAAAAGATACACAAGGCCGGACAATCAAGACTCACGGGGTGAACCAGGACATCACGGATCTCAAGCGGGCCGAGGAAGCACAGTGCCAGGCAAACAAGAATCTCAAACTTCTCTCTGAAATCACCCGGCACGACATCAATAATCAGCTCCTTACACTGCGCGGGTTCCTTGATTTATTGCATACGAAAGTACCCGATCCCGCCCTTGAAGGATATTTCAACCGGCTCACAACGGCGAGTGACCGGATCACCTCCATGATCCAGTTCACGAAAGAATATGAGAACATAGGTGTCAAAGCTCCGGTCTGGCAGGATTGCCGGACACTGGCAGATAGTGCAGCAAAAGAAGCCCCGCTCGGACAGGTTATGGTGAAAAACGATCTGCCAGCCGGAACTGAAGTGTTCGCAGACCCGCTGATTATCAAGGTCTTTTACAACCTCATGGACAATGCTGTGCGGTACGGGGGAAAGATCACGACTATCCGGTTTTCTGTTGAGGAACGTGATGGCCACCATGTCGTTGTGTGCGAAGATGACGGGGAGGGGGTTCCTGTTGACGAGAAGGAACAGATCTTCGAACGCGGATTTGGTAAAAATACCGGGATGGGCCTTTTCCTCGCCCGGGAGATCCTCTCCATCACAGGCATCACGATCACCGAGAACGGCGTGCCGGGGAAAGGGGCCCGGTTCGAAATAACGGTGCTGAACGGGAAATACCGGGTTGTCGGGCGAAAATATTGATGCTATCCTTTCTGTATCCAAGATAAAAGAATATGAAAGGAATTCTCCACTTGGATGCTGTCAACGGGCATTCAATCGTTCAGAATATGGGGAAATTGTTTCTTTTTGTTTTTTCCAGATTCCCCGCATGTATCCATGATTTTTCCCGGCCGGAAAAAAATGAATGCATTGTCAGGATGGTTAGTACAATACCAGAATTCGTGAAATTGTTTTTGCCCGGCGCGTATTATTCAGGGCCTTTCTGGGCCGGAAACATTATCGCAGCAGTCTGTTGTTATCACGTGTATCCCCCGCTTCAGTGGGAAATACCTGCACCAATGAACGGATTAACCATTGTTTGATTGGGGATACTCGCGAGGTCACTTATTTTTCTTTTTCAAGCGGACGATGGGTTTTAAAAATATTTTACCGGATTTTTTCAACAGACATGAATGGAAAATAGTTCAACAGATGTTCCATGAAAATTTTTTACCGGATCGTTTCAAAATATTTTCAATCGAGCTCCACAATCCTTGCCAAAGTTCGTTACGCTGATCAACCGGACATTGCTCAAACTTTATTGAGCAAACCCCGCATGGTTATGAAAAGGAAAACTGTTGTGCCATTATAGTCTGGTACAATACCTGTCGCACATATTGGATTTGATAATATTCCGGTAAGCTGGGAATATCGCTATCTTTTTCACTCCGGCATCTGTATGAATTCCTATGACAACTGCAACCTATACCATCAAAAAGTTCGGCATCGAAAGTGTCGGGAAATTCTTTGCGGTCTTCGGCCTGGTCTGGGGATTTATCTGGGGATTGATCATGGGACTTGTCGTCGCTGCCGGAGTCAGCAGTATGGGACCCGTCATGGGCATGCAGGTACTCGGGTTGGCGGGCGGCCTTGTCATGCTCTGTCTCATGACCATCCTCGGGGGAATTATCGGGCTTGTCGCGGGCGTTATCGTTGCCATTGTCTACAACATTGTGCTCGGGGCGACCGGCGGCATTGAGATGGATCTGGAAGTGAAGTCGTAACAATTTTCTTTGAAAAAATTTTAACCCGCATAATGGATGGTAATCTAAAAAAAATCATAATAATTTCTTGATCTTCTCTTGTTCCTGCGATGAGGAAAATTGTGTAGTGTGCCGGTAGTGAACCGGAATTTTCCCGGGGAGATATAACCGCAATACACTTATTTCTCAGGCTCTCATAGCTGCCCAATAATTTTCTCTCTCTCCGGTTACCGGAAACCATTATGGATATCAGTCATCACGGTTAACACCCGTGAGGAGGTTTTTCACAATGTCAGGCTCTACCCAATCGTCGCTCGCCCGGCTCGTACTGTTCATGATCATCCTCTCACTTACCGGTTGCATCATTGCCGGTAGCCACTATGCGGCTATTGACCGGCCCGCACAGGAAAAGGTGCAGGCCGCTCTCACCGGGTATAATCACTGCACAAGCGGATGCCTTCGTACCAATGTCGTGTACATTTCGCCAACGGGCCCCCAGAACCCGGGCGACGATGCATGCATGCAGAAGTGTCGGGACGAATACCTGGAAAAATAATCTTTTTTACCCGTTCGCGGGTCCCTCTCTTCAGCGGCGGAGCACTTGTGCCAGCATCCGGATCTTCATCAGTAACCGGATGATCTCGACATAGAGCCAGACCAGCGTGACAAGCAGGGTGAAGGCCCCCCATGAGGTACTCGCGCTGGATGTGGTTCATGATGTATCCGCTGTGCTCTTTTAGGATGGCGAGCGGGCGTATCGGGATGGAGATGGAAACAACAGAGATGTGGGGTTAAGCCTCTCCTTTTTTATAATGTAAAAGGAATCCCCGGCTGGAAAAAGAACACCAGACCCGGGATTACCCCGGCAGGTTCCCTGCCAGAATACCCGGGGTGGAATTTTTCCCGCAGTTTTTTTCCAAAAAGCATTCGTTTATATTGGATTTTTGCCTACCCTAGAATAACGATTCATATATCAGGATGGTTTTCAAAAATGACCGGTATAAAATCCCCGCTAACAAGCCTCGTACTCTTCATGATCTGCCTCTCGATTGCCGGAGCATTTGTTGCCGGCGTGCATTATTTCGCTATTGATCTGCCGCAACAGAAGGCGGTCACGGCACCGGCGAATGATATCGATGCGGGCTGCGTGCATGTCTGCATCCAGAATTCTTTCAGTTGCGAGAACTCCTGCGTGGGTGCCTACTGCAACAACGAACAGTGTATGGACGATCTGACTGCCTGCGAGACTCAGTGCGGCCTTTGATCGGGGATCTCTCTGTTCAGCGGTGCATATCCCGTTGTTCAGGGAAATTATTACTGATTCATCAGGATGGTTGTTCCGGAACAGATGCGTTAGAAAAAATCCACGTTAATCCTTGAGAAGGCTTCACCCTCCAGAATCAGGAATCTAAAAAAATGATTATCTTTTCTTCTTCCCGGGTGCCAGTGGTCAGGTCAGACAGAATCCCTGATATCCCTGTCTCGGATTTCCCGCTGCCGATTGTCGGGAGAATGATCCGGAAGATCTCCCCTCCTTTCCGTGCCCTTACGGTACCACACAAAAGACCCTCCGATCGAAATAAAAGGGTTCTATTAGCGAAATTTTCTGGTCCGACGTGAAAACCCCGAATAACCATCGCTTTCCGGACCCTAAATTCTGGTTTTCGTGCGAATTCCCACAGGGCACGGGATCCCGGGAAGAGCGGTCCAATAACAAAAAGGCCATAATGGCGCCCGTTTGGCAAAAGGAGCCATATTTGAGATAACGAGATTCCTGCCGGACTCTCAGCACCCTCAAGGCAGGTTCTCCGACGGAGAGGTATTACCACGGAACCCCCTGCCAGAAGAACTGCCTGCCCGTGGCGGCAGTCCGGAGGGGAGATTGGGGGGAGTTGGCTCGCATGCTGAAAATTTTTTGTAAAAAATTGTGTACACAATGCCGGAGAAATTTTCGGGAACTAAATAAAAATTTTATTTGCCGGGTAAATTTTTCCGGAAATAAATTCGATTATTGCGATGGCTTACGCGCAAAACGCCTCGGCGGGTTTTGCGCTACCCACTTACCTGTACGCTAATTTTTGATCTGGTCGGTTGCCCAGCGAGGACCCGACGAAGCGCCCGAGCGATCCCGAAGCGGAGGGGGCATCAAAGGAACTAACGGTTGTAATGCGGAGACCTGAAAAGGAATCTGATGTTACATGGGATACTATCGAACTGCTTATACCCGGTGCACAATTTGAACTCTGGTCTCGTCATGATGGAACGCCGCGCCCCTTCTCTCGGTGAACAACAAACGATTGAACAAGATCTAAATGATCTATGTCCTGAAGGGAATGTGACTAAACAGTTCTGGAATATTTGGGATTTCAGGTCATCCCCGAACCTTCATTTGAGGACAGAGAATTGTGTTTCAACCAGGAATCGTTTTCGGTACCGATTAGTATCGAAATGATCAGTCATCTCCTGACGATATTTTCTTCAGACATTCGAAAAGTAATTGTGAGATTGTGCTGGAATGATTGAGTCAGCGTTTAGGGTTTCACGGATAAATCGATGCATTTTCTCGGAATCATATTCTTTGTCCATGACATAGCATTCAGATTTATGGAGTTTATGACTTTTATTCATAAGAGAGAAAGCATTTTGGAAATCATTGACCCGGCTTTTCGATATCATGAATCCGGTGATAACCTGTTGATAGATATCGACAACGATTGAATTTTTGAGGAACTTTTTTCGGATCTTCCCGGTTCTAAATGAGTAATAATGACTACAATATCCATCGGGAAAGCCGAATGAATTGACGGCAGTAATGGGAATTATGTCATCAGGAGAATAGAAAATTTTCAGGGTGCATTTTAGGAGAATAGCAAAAATAGATTGGTTTGATCAGGCAAATAAATTTCTGGAGTGTAGTGAAGTGAGGTATTGATGTAAGTCCGATGGCTTTCCGAATACGGTCCTTCCTTCGATGTCATAGATAAGGGTTCGGTAATCTTGTTTTCGAGATTCTTTGAAGAGAAAAATTGTCAAGAGTTGTGTTGGGTGAAATCTCTCCTCGAATAATATATTATTTCTAAGACTGATTTTATACTGTGACAGAAAATACCCCAGAACCGCTTATTCGCCCAGGTATATCGCCTATTATCGGAGTTGTGCTAATGCTCGAACTTACGATAATAATCGCCATGACCTCTTCCATGTTTGTGGGATTTCCACCAATAACTGAAAAAACTACCTTTAAATTTTCTGTTGAAAAAATAAATGGAAATCAACTTTGTATCAATGCAATGAATTATTCAAATAATGCCCCACTTTCTGATGTAATTTTTTCTATCGACACTTATGATTCAGATATCCTTTTGGCTGGTCCCCTTTTATCGAATGAATCTGGGCAAGTGATATTTGAGATTCCAAATGGCTATGATCGTGTCAATATTGTAGGGAATTACTCGGGATTACGCTCAACATATACCTATGATACTCGTTTTTATAGCGCATGGCTTTCTGATTATTTGGGCGCGCTAGGTATTGCGATAATTATTTTCATAATCACTGCAATTGGGGCAGTGATATCAAAAATTAATTGGAAAACATTCCTACAGAAAATACGAGAATTCTTTGATAGAGATACATTATGATTTTTTACCAACACTGATACAGTCAGTAAAGTTTCAATATTTTTTAAGTTTTCAAAGAAGTCTCACGATTGGAACTTTTCAATTCAAACCTATGGTGAAATTTGAACTCGCGACTTCCTCCGTACCAAGGAGGCACACTGCCGGGCTCTGTCACATGGGCATTTGTTGTTAATTTCCCAAACGAAAACCGCTTCTGCTCTCTCTTCAAGACTGACAAAAGAAGTGCGCCGACCGGGACTTTAACAAAATGTTAGAATCCCTTACATAATTTTCATATAGCGAAAAGGCCAACAATCATGTATGAAAGTGGATGCTTCGTTCAATCTGGTGCGAGAAGAGTATGCAGAAAACTCAATTCAGAGAGCACTGAAAGAAGAGCGATTCACTGAAAAAGATGCAGAACTTGTTAGGACATTCACTAATGAATTACAAGCCACCGCAGGTGTCTCAATATCCCGTGTCAATAAAATCACATTCACTCTTGTTGGCTGGCGCAAGGTGATCCCCAAGCCATTCAACCAGTGCACCGTTAACGACATCCACAAGGGCATCATGGACTTGAAGAAGACAAAATCACTCACGGGAAAAACATACAAACCAAACACCATCAGCGATTTCCTAAAGGTCCTCAAACAGTTCTATATCTGGCTTGCAAAAAACAAGTTCACAAAAATTCCCCGTGACCGGATAGAGGAGATTAAAGCACCGGGGCGGGACCCGATGACAACGGTCGCATCCGACCTTCTGACACCAGATGAGATAACTCAAATGATCAAGGGATGCAAGAGAGATTCAGACCGCGCACTTCTCCTTACCCTCTATGAAGGTGCGTTCCGAATCGGTGAAATTGGCCGGTTAAAGTGGGGGGATCTCAAGTTTGACGAATACGGTGTTATCGCCAATGTCTCATTCAAAACCGATAAACCCCGATACATACGGCTGGTCATGGCTCTTGATTATCTCTCCCGATGGCGTTCAATCTATCCCGGTACTCCCGAAGGAGACTCATTAGTATTTGTCAATAGGAATGGCGATCCATTGACCCATGCCCAAGTAAGACGACAAATTGAGAGAATTGCTGAGAGAGCAGGTATAACAAAACGGGTTAATCCCCATGTATTCCGACACTCACGAATTACTCACCTTGTGCGTGAGGGTGCAAGTGAGAGCGTTATCAAGGCCGTGGCATGGGGTTCACAAGATAGCAGGATGCTCAAAACCTATCTGCACCTGACCGGTCAGGATGTTGATAATGAGATGCTCAAACTGTATGGAATTGAAGTCCCTGAAAAGAAGAAAGAACGAGGATTAAAACCGCACCAATGCGGTCATTGTTCTACTATCAATTCCCCGACATCGACTTATTGTTCGACATGCGGCCATCCATTGACCAGCGAGGCCTCTCATAGTGTCATTGAAGGCAGTAACAAGATCCGCGAACTCCTTTCAGAGAGTCCGCAGGCTCAAACGGTTCTTCTCGAGCTCCTGAAAGAATTGCAGAGTCAACCGGCCTGATTCTTTTTTTACTTTCACTTCGTGCTATACGTTTATTAGGCAAAATATCCAACGAAAGTATTGGTATTACATAGAAAAAGAGGTAAACAGAAAACAATAGACAAGAATAGGAACTACTACAGGGTCTTTCTACTACAGGGTCACTTCTACAGGACATCTCTTACACCAGTCCGAGCCTTGAGGGGGCAATACCTCACCGAACCCGAGCCTAGGGCGGGCAACAGCCCATTTCTACCCGAGCCTGAGACGGGCAATAGTCTCAAACCGTCTGTCTTTTATTTCCGTGACTGATACTGCCGTTCTGTATCAATCTAACGTCTCTTTCTCGAAGGATACCAGGATGGCACCAAACCATGCCTCATCTGGCTCGGATAGAATGTAGTAGTAAAGACCCATACACGATTTCGAAAAACGTATTCCGTGCATTAAGCCCGCTTGACCAGCTCGCGGCTAAAGCACTGGAAAAGGTCGGCAAAGTAAAGATTGTTGAAAACGATGACGTAGCGCACGTTGGGTGATCCTCTTGAGTGGCAAAGAGGCTCATCCAATCAGCGGAGCGGATGCTCTCAACCATCCTGCCCAGCGAAGACCCGACGAGGCGTCTGAGCGGCCCCGAAGGGGAGGGGGGGATCACAAGACCGTGACGGGGGGCAGTCGGGGGCTGCCCCCCCGAGGGGCGGCGGCTTGCCGCCGTCCCTCCCTAGGCTCATATAGAATAAGTCACAGCAGACTGAAAGAAAGGTTCCAGCAATACCTGATGACAACCAAGAACTACGAGTTCCGGCTGACTGGAACCGGTCCAGAAGGAGAGGTTGCGATTACTCTCCCGTATATCCACCGATGGACCGGCATCTATCAAAAATCCGTTCTGGCAAAATTCTATGCCCTAGAAAACTGGATGAAGGATAACTCCGGCATGGTGACCATGTTCACCCTGACAACCTATCAGGGTTCAAAATCCCGGTTCAATGATGGATCATTCAGCCGCAAAGCCATAGGAAAGGACCTGGCAATCGAGGATTGCTTCAACCTCCTGAAAGAATCGCGTGGAAAGTTGCTCAACGTCCTGCGGAACCGATACAAGGGAATCAACTATGTCTGGGTCCTTGAACCACACGAGACCGGTTATCCTCATTGCCACCTCATCGTATTCCGCGAGTTCACTGAAGATGAACAAACGGCCATAAAACAGTTATGGAGTGAAAAATACCGCGCGGGATCTTTCGATAGAGGAATTGATGTAACCTCGAAAAAGACCGATGAATCCATTCACTCAATCCGGAATTACCTCATGAAATACATGACAAAGCAATTCGGGACCGGTGACGAGCCGTGGACTGATGGGGAACTCCTGTTCAATGCGATGGTGTGGGCTTCCTGCACGAGAATGTGGGGAGCCTCAAAGGAATTGACGGCTATAATGCAGAGACCAACAAAAGAATCCGAAGTAACTTGGGATACCGTTGAATTGGTGATACCAGGGGCGCGATATACGGTCTGGTCCCGTAATGATGGAACGATATTCCCGGATCTAAACAGAGAGATTGATGAAGATGATCTGACACTAGAAGGCGAGGTAACAAAATGGATATGGGAACGCGAGTTTTGGGCCGAGCGCGTTTGGCGGGAGCAATGTAAGATACAATCTGAATGGAGTAGAAGTAAGAGGACAGCCATATGAGCAATACAATTGAGATTGTATCAATATTTTTATCGCATATGACGATGACTTGCCAGTTATGTCCATCTGCGATTATATCAAGGAAGATACCGCGTACCACCGTTTGATTCTAGACATGACTTATACTAGAAACGAAAACTTGGCTTCTTACATTCGATTAACTGACGGCGCGATTTGGGGATTTCTTGGACTCGCTTTTTACAATTTATTTGACGTAAAAGGGTGCTCTAGTATAATTTTGTCATCATTAACGAATCTATTAATTTTCTTGTTTTTGTTTGTTATTTCGATGTACCTTTGGCGTAGAATTGTCATGAGTTATCAAAACGACATCGTTAAAGGCTATTGCCGAATGGCTCATTGCGAGTATAATTTGGGTGTTCCGTATAACGTATCGATTTCACAACATTTTATAGATAAATTGGACGTTTCACCAAAACCTCAAGATTTCCCTAAATTATTTCCCTTATTAAACCCTGAAAAATTCGAAGAAAAGACACATAAATGTTATAACATTTTTTCATGCTTTTTTAGCGGATTGGCGTTATCTGGAATTATCGTGATACTCTTCAATCAAAAAATAATCTCCATTTGGTATTGGATACTGTTGGTTCCTGTCGTAGCCATTATTTGGGTATTTTATTGGTATCCGATATTTGTCAGAAAAAAAAATGAAAATGAATTGCCTTGTGAAGAGGCATATGATTGTAAAAAGAGCATCAAACCATGAGTGTAAAAGTGCTGCTATGGAGAATTTGACTATTTTAAAAGAAGAACGCAGCGCCTTGAACATCAAGGCAGTATGCGCCGACCGGGACTCGAACCCGGGTTTAGGCGTTAGCAACGCCTAGTGATAACCACTACACTATCGGCGCAGTGTGCTCTACAATGTGTGTAGTTAAACGATTTAAGCGTATCGAATAATGGGAATCTCCTGCACCTTTTTTCAGGTATGAAGCAGATGAAAATCATAGGATTTTTGAGTATCATCACACTATCTAATATCAGATGATTCCCCTCTTTGTCGACTGTTCCGCACGGCGCATCGTCATCTTCGGAGGGGGGCGCGTGGCCGCACGGAAGGCCGCCTATTTTTCCGGCAAATCCGATCTCGTGGTCGTGAGCCGGTCGTTCGTACCGGCGTTTGACGATCTGGTCTTTTCCCGGCAGGAACTCGATCTCGCTGACGTATCCGATGCGAAACTCTCTGCGCTCGTCAAAGGTGCGTTCCTGGTGATCGCTGCGGTCTCCGACCCGGCGATCAATGACCGGATTGGCGGACTCTGTAAAGCGAAAGGGATCCTCTTCAACAACGCGGACGGGGAAGCGGGTGACGTGGTCCTGCCCGCAGTGACCGGTGGGGAGCGGTATACGATCGCGATCAGCACGCACGGGTCGAGCCCGGCGGTTGCCCGGTTCATCCGCGAGGAACTCGAAGATGAGTTCCCGGCGCTGGATACGATGATTGGCGTGCAGGAACGGCTCCGCGATGCGCTAAAGAATACGGAACCGGACCCGGCCCGAAGGAACGTGATCCTCCGGGACGTGCTGGACGATCCGGTTGTCTGGGAGAACCTCCTGTCCGATGAGAAAGCCGCATGGGATGACGTGAAGAAGAGGTACCTGCATGGCTGAAACCACGGCCCCGTTCGCGATTGCCGGCGTTAGCCATCACACGGCAAAGGTTGCCGACATCGAATCGTTCCGGTTCGCAAACGAGGAAGCGTTCCTTGCAGCGGCACGCGACCGGTTCGCCGGGATTATGCTCCTCCAGACCTGCAACCGCGTGGAAGTGATGGTTGAGGGCGATGCGGCCGGGCTCCGGGCATTCCTGGAAGAGCAGGGCCGCAAAGGATTCTTCGTGCACGATGGATCCGGCGCCCTGCGCCATCTCTTTATGCTGGCCTCCGGCATCGACTCGATGATCGTCGGCGAGGACCAGATCATCGGGCAGCTCAAGAAGGCGCTCATCGATGCGCAGGAAGCAGAGACTGCAACCCCGTTCCTTGAGACCTGTATCAACAAGGCGGTCCATGTCGGGGTCGAGGTACGGCGGCGCACGCTCATCAACCGGGGCTCCGTCTCTGTCGGGTCTGCCGCAGTCCAGCTGGCCGAGGCTGAGATCGGCACGCTTGCCGGCAAGCATATCCTTGTTGTGGGCAGCGGCGAGATGGGGCTCCTTGTTGCCCAGGCCCTTGCTGCCAAGAACCTGACCGCGATGTACGTGGCGAACCGCACCTACCAGCGGGCCGAGATCCTGGCGAAAAAGATCGGCGGGAAAGCAGTGAAATTCCCTGAACTGTACCATTACATCACGCTCTCCGATGTCGTGATCTCCTGCACTGCCGCCCCGCACGCGATCATCCACAAAACAGAGCTTGCTCATGCCATGCGGGAGCGCTGCTGGCCGGTGGAGGGGCATCCCCGCCCGCTCATCCTTGTTGACATTGCCCAGCCCCGGGACGTTGAAGAGGGGGCCGGCACGATTGACGGTGTCCGGCTCTACACGATCGACGACCTCAAATCGGTCAACGAGCAGACCATGAGTACCAGGAAAGCCGAGGCCGACCGGGCGCACGGGTTTGTCGAAGCCGAACTCGCCCTCTTCCTCAGGCACCTGAACCGGAAGACGGCCGACGGGTATCTTGCCGAACTCCATACCTGGGCCGAGACCGTCAGGATCCGGGAGCGGGAACGTGCCTTGAGCCGGATCGGGTGTGCCGATGAGAAGACTGCGGCGGTTGTCGATGACCTGACCCGGGTTCTCACCAAGAAACTGTTAACCGACGCAACCTTTGCCGTCCGCACCAGTGCCGAGGAAGGAGACCTGGTATCTGCCGAAGCCCTGGTGAAAGCCATCACCCGGGGCGATCGTATCCCCCCCCGTCCCCCGCAGGAATAATGCGTATACGGATGCACCGGGACGGATAAAAAAGGTTTTTTTTATTTCTTACGGGATCTTTGCGTATGCTGTCCGGGCAATGGCAGTTATCGCCTCTGCACTCGTGTGCGGTCCGGTCATACGGATCACTTCCATAGTCGTGCCCTTCGAGAAGTACACCATGGCGAAATCCTCTGTGGGCTGCGCTACGGCCGATGATGATCCTCCCAGGAGTGAATGGGTGTCAAGGGAGAGTTCCCGTTGTGCATTGATACTCATCTGCGATGGTGTTTTTCCGATGTATCCCCCGCTGTTCTCACCGAACCCGGGGGTGATGTTCGTAATGACGATGTCAGTTCCGGCCTGTTCCTGCTGGCTGATGAGAGCGACGACTTCAGGAATCCTCGTTACGGTGTAGGTGGTGAGGTTCTGGAATATCCTGTCCTGGCTTCCCGAGCTTGCGGAACTGTTGGTATATACTACCGAATACCCGCCCTGCCAGCCAAGACTAATGGCCATCGGGCTCATCTCCGCGGGGGTCCGTTCGGTGGTCGAAGTGAGGACATACCCGGCAGGTACTTCGGACGGGGTGAGTGCGAGAGATGCGAGCGCGGAGACCGGAGCCGGTGTTGCGGCAGCCTGGTCGGCAGGACTGGATGGAGTCGTGGTCGTGCACCCGGCTCCGGCAAGGAGTGCCATGACGATGACGACAAGGATCAGGGAATGAAAACGGTCCATACTAACCGGTCAACCCGGCTGAAAAAAAAGATATGCGTCCGGAATCCGGATTCACCGGGCCGGAACGATTGCCACACAGATACTGCAACCATAAATACGATGGATCAAAAAATGTATTCATCAGAACCTGCGAGATGGTGGTGGTTCACACGAGCATTTTTCCCAAACGCCGGATGAGGAGAGCACGGTCCCGGAATATCCAGCCGCTTCTCCGCGAGATCAGCCTCACCAAGAACGATCTGATCGCCCCCCTTTTTGTCGATGAGATGATCACAGCGCAAAAACCGATCGACGCGATGCCCGGGCAGTTCCGGTACCCGATCAACGGTATTGCCGGTGTTGCTGCGGATCTCTGGAAAAAAGGGATCCGGGCGGTTCTCCTCTTTGGCATCCCCAAAGTCAAGGATCCGGAAGCAACGTCCGCGTACGACCCGGAGGGTGTTGTGCAGCAGGCGGTCCGCCGGGTCAAGGCAGAGGTGCCGGGCATGGTTGTCATCACGGATGTCTGTGCCTGCGAGTATACCGATCACGGCCACTGCGGGATCGTGGGCAAGACCCGGAACGGCATGGACCTGCTCAACGATGTGTCCCTTCTCCTGATGGACAAGATCGCGATCAGCCACGCGAAGGCCGGCGCGGATATCGTTGCACCGTCCTGTATGCTGGACGGGATGGTTGCCTCTCTACGGACGGCACTGGACGATGCGGGATTCGATGAAGTCCTGATCATGTCCTACTCCACCAAGTTCTCCTCTGCCCTGTACGGCCCGTTCCGGGAAGCGGCCGGTTCCGGGTACTCGTTTGGCGACCGCTCGACCTACCAGATCACGCCCGGCAACAGCCGCGAGGCGATCCTCGAATCGCAGATGGACGCAGACGAGGGCGCCGACATCCTGATGGTGAAGCCGGCAGGATTGTACCTTGACGTGCTTTCGGAAGTGGCAACCATCGGCCTGCCGGTAGCCGCGTACCAGGTGAGCGGGGAATACTCGATGATAAAGGCCGCTGCACAGAACGGCTGGCTGAAAGAGAAAGAGACTATCCTTGAGAGCCTCACCTGCATAAAAAGGGCCGGGGCTGATCTCATCATCACGTATTTTGCAGGCGAGGTTGCCGGGTGGCTGGATGAAGCATAACGCAAGCCAGTCCAGCAGCGATCTCTTTGAAACGGCAAAGACCCTGATGCCCGGCGGTGTCAGCAGCCCTGTCCGTGCGATCAAACCGTACCCGTTCTACACGGAGCAGGCCGCGGGATCGCATATCCGGACGGTTGACGGCACGGATCTTCTCGACTGCTGCATGGCGTACGGCCCGCTGATTCTCGGGCACGCACGCCCGGCCATCAAAAGCGCGATCGAAGACCAGCTCAGTCGAGGGTGGCTGTACGGCACGCCCACACCGCTTGAACCGGCGTACGCGAAACTTATCACCGGAGACCACCCGGGCATGGACATGATCCGGTTCGTCTCCAGCGGCTCGGAAGCAACCATGGCCGCGATCCGGCTCGCCCGGGGCTTCACCGGTAAGAAAGATATCGTGAAGATCGAGGGGGGGTTCCACGGCGCCCATGATGCGGTGCTCGTCAAAGCCGGGTCCGGTGCGACGACGACAGGTGTCCCGGACTCTGCCGGTGTTCTTGCCGATCTCGTGGCTCACACGCGGCAGGTGCCGTTCAATGATCCCGATGCGCTGGAATCCCTGCTCTCGGCCCACAACGATGTTGCCGCACTCATCATCGAACCGGTGATGGGCAACATCGGTCCCGTGCTGCCGCAGGACAATTATCTTCGCGAGATCCGGGAGATCACGAAAGCCCATGATGTCCTCCTCATCTTCGATGAGGTGATCACCGGTTACCGCGTGGGTATCGGCGGGGCACAGGTGAAGTACGGTGTCCGGCCCGATCTCACCACGCTCGGCAAGATCATCGGCGGCGGTCTCCCCATCGGTGCCTTTGGCGGGCGCCGGGAGATCATGGAGATGGTATCGCCGCAGGGACCGGTCTACCAGGCCGGTACATTCTCCGGCAACCCCCTCTCGCTCGCGGCCGGCATGGCAACGATCACTTTGCTTCATGCGAAACCGGAGATGTACCGGGCGCTTGACGAACAGACCCGGGCGCTCGAAGAATCCCTTGGCCTGAAGGCCGGCGGTTCGTTTGTCCGTCTCGGTTCGATGTTCAAGTACTTCTACCGGGATGCACCCCCGCAGAACTACCGCGATGTGAAGGAGTGCGACACCGCCGCGTTTGGCACCTTCTGGAAGAAGATGCTCGCAGCCGGCATCTTCCTGCCCCCCTCACAGTTCGAGACCAACTTCCTTTCTGAAGCGCACACCGATCGCGATCTCGCCGCACTGGCACAGGCGTATACATCATGTCGATAAGAATCGGGACCCGGGGCAGCAAGCTGGCCCTTGCACAGACCGAGACGGTCATACAGAAACTCAAAGCGCTCGATATCGATGCCGAGAAGATCATCATCAATACGCAGGGCGACACCACCACGCATGTGCCGCTGCATGCCATCGGGGGCCAGGGTGTCTTTGTACGGGCGCTGGACGATGCGATCCTTGACAACACCATCGACTGTGCCGTGCACAGCATGAAGGATATCCCCGCGTACCGCCCGAGCGGCCTCTTCACGGCAGCGATCCTGAAACGCGATTCGCCAGCGGATTTTGTCGCCCACCGGGGGGAGCTTGGCCATGTCCGTGTCATCGGGACATCGAGCACCCGGAGGCGTGCCCAGCTTCTCCGGCACGATCCCACGATCACGATCAGGGATCTCCGCGGCAACGTGGACACCCGTATCCGGAAGATGAGCGGGGGCGAGTACGACGGGATCATCCTGGCCGAAGCGGGGCTCACCCGGCTCGGGATCCGGATCCAGGGCGAACGACTTCCCACCGACAAATTCGTGCCGTCGCCCAACCAGGGAACGATCGCGGTCGTCAGCAGGGCCGACCCGTCCCTGATGGAAGTCCTCTCGGCGCTCGATCACCCGGAGACCCGGACTGATGTTCTCATCGAACGGGCGGTGATGGAGCAGCTGGGTGGCGGCTGTTATACGCCGCTTGGCATCTACTGCCGGGCAGGTCATCTCACTGCCGAAGTGCTCTCGCTTGACGGGAAACGGACCGAGCGGACCGAGGCTGATGTAGCATCCATCGAGCAGGCACGGGCACTGGGACGAACATTCCGGGAAAAAGCACAGGAACTGATTGACGAGGCATACCGGCAACTGGGGATTACGCAATGAACGGCAAGGTGTATCTGGTAGGTTCGGGACCCGGATCTGAGGGACTCCTCACGCAGCGGGGACGGGAGGTGATCGACAGGGCCGATGTGGTGCTCTTCGATCAGCTCCCCGGTGAGGATATCCTCTCAACGCTCCCGGCCCGGGCCGAGAAGATCGACTGCGGAAAATACGGCGGGAAGCACACGCTTGAGCAGGATGATATCGAGGCGCTGATGGTGGACCGGGCAAAGAAGGGAAACCTAGTGGTACGGCTCAAGGGCGGCGACCCGTTCCTCTTTGGCCGCGGTGGCGAAGAACTGGAGACTGTCCGGGCGGCGGGCATCCCGGTCGAGATGGTGCCCGGGATCTCAAGCGCCCTTGCGGTTCCCGCCTCGGTCGGCATCCCGCTTACCCACCGGAAGTATGCCTCGCAGGTCACGGTCCTGACCGGCAACGAGGATCCGACCAAAGCGGAACCGGCGCTGGACTGGGAACTGCTGGCAAAGAGCCGCGGGACGATCGTCATCCTTATGGGTGTTGCCAACCTTGGAAAGATTGCCGGCGTACTGGTAAAGAACGGTAAATCATCTGCAACGCCGGTTGCCATCATCGAGCGCGGCCTGCGGAAGGACCGGCGGGTAACCGCTGGTACCCTTGCCACGATTGCGGGCGAGGCAAAAAAAGCCGGTGTGAAACCACCTGCCGTGATTGTTATCGGTGATGTCGTGAACCTGTATGATCCGTCACAACCTGACCTGATCCCATTTGAGGGATAGACATGAAATTCCTGGATTCCATTGATAAAATTGAGAAGGGTATCTATGCAGCCCTGATAATCATGCTTATTATCGTTCTCCTTGCTGCCGTTGTGGATCTCGTTATTGGCCTCTATAATGTACTGGTGAAGGTCACTCCCATCCAGGCAGAAGCCCACGAGATGATCACGTTACTCGGCGGGTTCCTGCTGGTCCTCATCGGCGTGGAACTGCTTGAGACGATCAAGGCATACTTCCATGAGAACACGATTCACGTTGAGATCGTGGTCCTCTTAGCGATCATTGCGGTGTCACGGAAAGTGATCATTATGGATCCCACTTCGATGAGTGGCTTCGAGTTCGGGTTCGAACTGATGAGCATCGGCGTCATCATTGTCGGTCTCGGGGCCGGGTATTACCTAATCAAGAAGGCCGGTATCACGATCGGGCCGGGCGGGATGCGGAAACCCGAAGAGTGAGCATTCACTCTTCCCGGATATCCCTTTTCAATACCAGAAATACTTCTGCACCAGCATTCTTTTTTCTGCGGCAGTTCATCAGCAACGATTTTGCAGTGCTCTGAATTTTTTCGCAATGAAGACGGAAGATACGGTACCATCAGCGGATATCGTGATGCCATTTCCCTGTACAGGAGAACACATCATCGCGATCATCGGGTGGTGCGGTGCTGTGCAGAAAAATCCGGACGGATCCCTTTTGCATCAGAGCTCCTGATCCTTGCAGTGAACGGTTCCCGGGCTGCCCCCGGGTCGGGACCGATCTGGTCTCTGCCCAAGAAATTCCTGCGGTCATTCCTGCCCGGGAGGATGGTTCTTTGGTTCCGGAGAACACGGGTCTCTTTTACTTCCCCGTTCAGGGTTGTGCGAGGTTGTGAAAATTAGGGATTGCAGGGGAATTGATCTGCCCGCTCATGCTTTTGTCGGGGGAGTCTCTGCCATTATTGCATCCTGCTCGTCAAAATACGTCTCAAGGAACACCAGCGTTTCCAGGTCCACATCCGCATAGGTGGTCGGGCCGAACTCGAAGGGGTTGTCCATGTCGCGGATCAGGAGCAGCAGGCCGATGAGCATCGTGCAGATGACCGCGAAGAGGATCGTGCTCTCGAAAAGCCCATCCATTTTGATGAAGAGCATCAGGAGGATGACGCCGCTCGTGGCGACTTCTGCGAGCGCATAGGCTGCGGGAATGAAATCCGTCCGGATGATCACTTCGATACGGTTACAGGTCTTGTCGATGAGACCCAGCTCGTTTCTCAGCTTGGCGACCAGGGGTGGCGCAAGGTTCTGGTACGCAAGGGTCCTGACATCGCCGTTCAGTACGTTTAGATCCCGGTTGACCTCCGCGAGACTGAACCGGTTTTCCAGGAGGCCATCCCGGATCGTGTGAAGAAGATTCCGGAGGTGTGTACGGAACACCCGGGCCGGTGCTTCATCTGCCAGCGGAAGCACCCGGCTGTCGTTATACAATGCCTTGAGAGAAGCCGCAAGATCTCCGCCAACCTTCTCGCTCTCCTTGAAGTCGGTAAACGTACCGGTGAAAATGATAGCAATCGTGAAGATCGCGCCCGTGATGAACGCGCCAACAACGGTGGTGATGGGGACCGTGTCGAACCCGAGAAGGTCGATAGCCGTCCGTATGATAAGGAGGACCAGCATCATGATCACGGCGGTGAACATGATGCCCCACTTCTTTCTGAATGATGGATCCATAGGGATATGTTTGCAGTCCGGGATGTTAGGCACTGCGGTTTGGGGGCTGGTTGCAGGCTGCCCGGATGCCCATGGCGGCGCAGTACCCGGTCGAGAATGCGGCCTGGAGATTATATCCCCCGGTGTCGCCGTCGATGTCCAGTACTTCGCCGGCAAAGAAAAGACCGGGCACACACTTGGATTCCATGGTCTTCTGGTTCACGTCATCGAGCGCAACGCCGCCTCGGGTAGCCATCGCAATGGAGAAATCGCCGAGACGGTCAACGGTCAGCGGGAACTCCGTGCAGCAGGCAATGAGAAGCGATCGCTGCTTTGCGGTGAGGTGAGCGCAGGTGAGATCATCGGGGATTCCCGAAAGCAGCAGGATCTTTTTGAGAAGCCGGTCCGGTACCGGGAACCCTGCCATAATGGTACGGACCAGCCGGGGGCCGTTTGCCTGCACGAGCCCGGTGAGTTCCCCGGCAAAGGTCTCACGCGTGAGATCGCCTGCGAATGAGATACGGATCACGTCGCCGGCCCGGATGTCCCGCGATGCATCGAGAATTCCCGGCCCGGAGAGCCCGGTATGGGTAAAAAGGATATCTCCCCGCCAGGTCCCGGCTTTTCTCCCGCTTCGCCAGACCGTGAACGGCAGGTTCTCAAACGAGATACCCGCCAGGTCGGCAAACGGGTACTCGCGGATAATGACGGGTGTGAGTGCAGGGGCTCTCTCCGTTACCGGCTGGTCAAGCGCTCCTGCCAGACGGTACCCGTCACCGGTGGATCCGGTCTTCTGGTAGGAAGCCCCACCGGTGGCAAGGACAATGGTCCTGGCCTGGTACTCGCCGTTTTCCGTGGTAATCCGGAACCCGTCCCCAGCACGTATGAGATCCTGGACCGGCTCACTATACCGGATACTTACTCCACGCTTTGTACACTCGTCCCGGAGGATCTCCAGGACGTCGTCGGATTTGCGGGTTGACGGGAATATCTTGCCGTTCTTCTCCGTCTCCATGCCAAGGCCGCGTTCATAAAAAAACTCCACAAGATCCTTATTGGAGAATGACATGAGCGCAGTTCGTAAAAATCTCCCGTGATTTCCATAATGCGTGAGGAAATCCCGGATCTCGCCGTCGTGGGTGATGTTGCACTGGCCGGATCCGGCCAACAGGAGTTTGGCGCCGGGCCGGGCATTCTTCTCAAGGATGATGACCCGGCATTCCGGAGCAGCTGCATGGATCGCGCAGAACAGACCGGCCGGCCCGGCCCCGATCACAATACAATCCGCTGCCTCCATATGCATTCTACCGGTGTATGCCGGTTCATCAGATATGAAGAATTCTGTTTGCCCGGTTCACGTTGTCCGGGGATATGGGCAACCCGCATAACCGCTCTGTCGCCAGGGAGAATGAGCGGTATAGAAACGAATCCATTGCGGGAATGACGGCTGCGGTGTCGTGGGAGGGATGCAGGAATCTATCGGTATCCGGAAAAACACGTCCGGCATGCCGTTTCCGGCCGGTTCCTCTCCCGGGAGATTACCGGGATTACCCGGCTCCCGACCAGTGAGACCGGCACGCAAGGTAACCGTGCGCGTTTTGAAATCCTTGTACCCCCGGCGTATTTACAGGACGGAACGGGATCTCTTAAGAACCAGGTATCTATAAACCGCTCTCATGAGCGGATTTTTATGGCGACCGGGCTTATAGGAGAATATTACAGAGCCGGTATCGCCATGATTGATGCACGGGAAAAGAAGACTATCCTTGTTGTTGCGGCCCTTGCAAGTTTTCTCGTCCCGTTCACCGGCTCGTCCATTACGGTGGCACTGCCTGCCATGGCCGCACAGTTCCATGCGGATGCAGTTACGCTGGGATGGATCACTTCGGCCTACATCATCGCTGCCGCCGTCTTCATTGTTCCGTTCGGCCGGTATGCCGATATTGTCGGGCGCAAGAAGATCTTCCTCATCGGCCTGTTGATCTATACCCTTGCATCGTTTGCCTGTGCTTTTGCCCCGGATGAGGCCCTGTTGATCGGAGGGCGTTTCATCCAGGGGATCGGTGGTGCCATGCTCTTTGCCACATCACTTGCTATTGTCACGCAGGTCTTTGGCCCGGGCGAACGGGGAGCTGCACTCGGCATCACCATCGCCACGGTCTATGCGGGTCTCTCGCTCGGGCCGTTCCTCGGGGGGATCCTCACCGACCATTTCGGCTGGCCGGCAATTTTTCTCGTCAATGTCCCGCTCGGCCTGCTGACCATCGCACTCACCCTGCATGGGATCCGGCACGAGTGGGCGGATGCTGCCGGTGAACTCTTTGACCGGTACGGGGCGGTCGCCTACGGCATCATGCTCTTCTGTCTCATCTACGGTATGCTCCTCTTCCCTGACCCGGCGGGTGTTGCATGGGTCCTCGCAGCGCTGGCGGCCGGAACGGTCTTTTTCTGGTGGGAGCACCGGACGAAAAGCCCCCTTATCGACCTGTCGGTCTTTTCCGGCAACCGGACCTTCGTCTTCTCGAATATCGCCGCCATGATCAACTACGGCTCGACCTTTGGTGTCGGTGTTCTCCTCTCCCTGTACCTCCAGTACATCCAGGGATTCCCGGCCGAATCTGCCGGGCTTATCCTGGTTGCACAACCGGTGGTCCAGATGATCTTCTCGCCCATCACGGGCAGGCTCTCCGATCGCATCGAGCCCCGTATTGTCGCGACCGCCGGTATGGCACTGACAACGCTGGGTTTGTTCTTCTTTATCTTCCTCGCCCCGTCCACACCGGTCTGGGTGATTGTTGCATGCCTAATGGTGATGGGGCTCGGGTATGGCCTCTTCTCGTCACCCAACACCAACGCTATCATGAGTTCGGTGGAGATGAAGCATCTCGGCATTGCATCCGGCATGAATGCCACCATGCGATCGCTCGGGCAGCTCCTCTCGATGGCCATCGCAATGTTCTGTTTTGCGATTATCATCGGCCCGGTCAGTGTCACCCCGGCAGTGTACCCCCAGCTCATGACGAGCGTGGTCATCGCGTTTATCGTCTTTACCCTGCTCTGTCTTGTAGGGGTCGTCACGTCCTTTGTCCGCGGGACAATTCACCCTGACGGGGCCTGACAGGGAAATAAAAAAGTACCAGGGTGCAGCGGAATCAATGCACCGGGCGGTGGCTCTTGTGCTTCAGCGCATTCGTATAGTGGTGGCGCAGTTCCTCCAGTTCTTCAGGAGTGAAGTCCTTTTTCTTGGTTGAATGGAGGTGTTTTTCCATCTGGCGGACGATATGCTCCGCTTCATGGTGGTCTTCGACATCGAGATACACCGGCGCCCTGGCCACTTCATAGGCATGCCCGCAGTGGGGACAGAGTTTCCAGCGCTGGAAATTGTCCACGTACGTAAATGTCCTGCATCCCGGGCACCGGATGATAGGGTACATGATCATGAGGTCATTCACGCGATCACCATAAAAATATATCGGCGCTTGAATGGTCGGGAAGTAGCGACGGATGAAAAGTGTATCCACCAATGAAAAGCTGCACAGGCACGGGGGGTTGTGGCCAATGATGGGGGGTGAGGCCCCCATTCCCCCTTTAGCGATAAACGCCGCCGCGGGGAGCCATCCTATCTCCCTTTTTACTTTTATTGTCCCACTCTTCCGGTTTTCCTCATTCCGCAAGCATTCCGAAATCCCTATATCGGCAGTTCATCTCATAGAGATGTGATGACAAACCCGATTCAGGTGATGGGTGTGCGGGGGCTTCCCCTTATCCATGCCGGTGACGACGTTGCGGCACTGATCTGCGAACGCATTCCGGTTGAGGAGGGAGACATCCTCTGCATTGCCTCTACCATCTATTCGAAATCGAAAGGCTATACCAAATCCCTTGCATCGATCACGCCAACCGAACGGGCTGTCCGGCTGGGGGGCATGAATGGCGAGGACCCGAGGTTCGTGCAGGCTGTGCTGGATGCATCTGCGGATATCATCATGGAACAACCGTTCATCCTGTCCGAACTCCCGTTCGGCCATATCGGTGTCCGGGCCGGTGTTGACCAGAGCAATATCGAGGATGGCATGGTGATCTTCCTCCCGCCCGAGCCGATGAAGGCGGCTGACGGCGTGCGGGAGCGGATCCTTGAACTGACCGGTAAGAATGTCGGGGCGATCATCACGGATACCTGCGGGCGTTCGTTCCGGCGCGGCCAGACCGGCAATGCCATCGGGTGGAGCGGCATGACCGCGATCCGCGACTTCCGGGGCGACACCGATCTCTTCGGCCACGTGCTCAAGATCACGGAAGAAGCGGTCGTGGACGAGATTGCCGGGTTCTCCAACTTTGTCATGGGCGAGAGCAACAACGGGGTGCCCGCGGTGATCTTCCGGAACTGTGGGACATGGACCGGCCATGACAACCTCTACTTCAGCGGTGAAGAGGATATCACGCGGCGCGTGCTGAAAAAAGAATGGTCGTAATTTTTCCGGCTTATCCGGGGAACACGATATTGAGAACCATGATAATGATGCCGATTGCTGCGGCTACGACCATGACGGTGATGGGGCTGATGTGGACAGCCCGCCGGTCCTCGCTCTCATAATAGTTGACGAGTCCTGCTGAGGAGAGTAATCTTCCACCTTGCTTCTTTGCCATGCAAATATATTTCTTTTTTCGACATATAAAGGAGAGAGACGCTTCATGATAAAAACGCCCGTTGTCCTCTCCGGTCTGGCATTTGTGGGTGAGGAGCTCGCGCCCCTCATGGCCGATATCGTTATCGAAGACGGGCGGATCACAGCAATTGAAGAGAATCCCCGTGCCCCGCCGGTATGGATCTGTCCGGCATTCTTCAATGCCCACACGCACCTTGGTGATACCCTGGCCATGGACTGCGGGGTCACGGGCGACCTTGCCGCACTCGTCACTCCCCCGGACGGCCTGAAACACCGGCTGCTCCGTGCAGCCCCGCGCTCGGATCTGCTCGCGGGAATGCGGGCGAGCATGGAGGGGATGATTGCCGGGGGAACATTCGGCTGTGCGGACTTCCGCGAGGGGGGCAGGGAGGGAGTCACGGCCCTGCGGGAAGCCGGTCACGGGCTGCCGTTCGTATCCTGTATCTTCGGACGCGAAGGAGGGGAGATGATCGGCGACGGTGCCGGGATCAGCAGTACCCGCGACATTCCCGACCTGGAACTCATCATCGGAGCCGCACGACGGGCGGGAAAGAAAATTGCATTCCACGCCGGGGAGCGGGATAAGGATGATGTGGATGCAGCGCTGGCATTCGACCCGGACTTCATCGTCCATGCCACCCATGCGACCAGAAAGCAGCTCCGTCTCTGTGCCGAGAAACAGATTCCCCTAGTCGTCTGCCCCCGGTCCAACTGGACCCTGGGCGTTGCATCCTCATCACGCCATCCCCCGCTTGCGCTGATGGAGGAACTCGGCTGCACGGTCTGGCTGGGGACCGATAATGTGATGTTTGTTCCGCCGGAGATGCAGGGAGAGATGGCGTTTGTCTCAACGGTTTACCGGATGAATCCCACTGCCATTCTCCGGTCCGCCGTCGCGGGATCCGTTCTTGCCGGCTCGCCATTTTTTATCAGGGCCGGTGCGCGGGCAAATCTGGTTTTGATCGACCCGGAAAAAACCGCGCATAAATTCAGCCGCGATCCGGTTGCATCCATAGTTAAACGGCTTTCTTCTGCAACGGTTTCCAAAAGGGTTTTTAATCCTGACGTCTTATAAGACGGGCATGTTTGTTGTGGGTGATTACTGTGTTTACTAATATCCTTGTAGCACTTGATGGATCGCCGGCCGGGCAGCAGGCCCTTGACCGCGCAATTGAGATCGCCAGGGCAGGAAACGCAAAGCTGCATGCAGCGTATATCGTTGAGACCGGCCTCTTCTCCTCCCTTCCTGCGGATAACACCGTGGAAGTCATGTATAATGTCCTCAAGAATGAAGGCGAGGCGGTCCTCGACAAGGCCAAGACAGAATCAGCCGCACACGGCATCCCCCTTACAACCCATCTCAAGTCCGGTCATGCCGGCAGCGAAGTAATTGCCCTTGCCGATGCAATAAAAGCGGATCTCATCATTGTAGGTTCCCATGGCAAGAGCCAGACGGACCGTCTCCTTATCGGCAGTGTCAGCACATTCGTTGTCACCCACAGCAGGGTATCCACCATGGTGGTGAGATCATAACAGAAATGATTGTCAGAGACTACATGACGGCCGACGTTGTTGACGTCGAAATCCCGGGAAACCGCGATGATGTCCTGAAGATCCTCAAGCGTACGGGGATCTCCGGTGTACCGGTCAAGAAGAACAAGAAACTTGTCGGTATCATCACACGAAAAGACCTGCTGCGGAAACCCGAAGAGACCCAGCTCGGCCTCCTGATGACCTCAAAACCGATCACGGTCGGGCCGGACACGGATATCCATGACGCTGCCCGCCTCCTTGTCGAAAAACGCATCCGCAGGCTCCCGGTTGTCGAAGACAACCAGCTGGTAGGTCTCCTTTCGGTCGCTGATATCGTCCACGCCCTTGCGCAGCTCAAGATCAAGGACGAGATCAAGGACACGTACACCAGCAAGACGTTTGCCCTCTGGGAAGAGACGCCCCTGCCGGTAGTCGGACGTGTCATGGAGATCTCCGGTGTCGATGCAATCCCGATCCTGGATGCCGAGAACAAGCTCCAGGGCATCATCTCCGAACGCGATCTCATCCGGAGTTCAAGCATTGAAGACTCTGTTGGTGTCTCTGACTTTTCCAACGGGACTGATGATGACGAGTGGACCTGGGAGAGCATCCGGGACAACCACACGATCAGTTTCGGTATCTCGCGGGTGCAGCTGCCGAACCGGCCGGTCAAGATGGCCATGGTCAAGAATGTGGTTGCGGTTCCGCAGAATGCAGAAGTGAGCGAGTGCGCCCTGAAGATGCGCCGCGCCCGCGTAGACCAGCTGCCCGTCGTGAACGGCGACAAGAAACTGGTTGCCATGCTCTATGATCGGGAGCTTATCCGGGCTTTCTGTAAAGAAGAGCCTGAATAACCACCTTTATTTCTGAACGAGCGCGCGAATAATCAAATACCCTTGTTATCGACAGAATAGCAAAAAATGCTCACTACTGCGCCGATAGCAACCTTTAAGTTTTTGAATATCACCAGTACTTTCAAGCGCTTTTATCATATTTTAGGCGTTTATTAGTTTTTTGGGGTGTCAATATGCCTGAACAGTTACAGGAGTCCATGAAGGGTACCACCACCATCGGCATTGTCTTTGCCGGAGGTGTGATCCTCGCAACCGAGAAAAGGGCGACCATGGGCAGCATGATCGCAAGCAAGAAAGCAAAGAAAGTGTACCAGGTCGCAGACCGGATTGGCATGACCACGGCCGGCGGTGTCGGGGATGCCCAGCAGCTTGCCCGCATCCTGACGGTTGAATGCAACCTCTACCAGATCCGCAGGTCCCGCCCGATCACGGTCGGAGCAACGGCAACGCTCCTGTCCAATTACCTCAACCAGAACCGCTACTTCCCGTACTATGTCCAGCTCCTTGTCGGCGGCGTTGACGACCACGGTCCCAGCGTCTATTCCGTGGATGCAATGGGAGGGGCAACAAAGGAAGAAGAGGTTGTCTCAACCGGGTCCGGATCGCCGATGGCATATGGTGTGCTGGAAGACCGGTACAAGCCGGAGATGACCGAGGCAGAAGCAATCGAACTTGCGGTCCGCGGCCTGAAATCGGCAATGAAACGCGATTCTGCATCCGGCGAAGGGATCCAGGTTGTCGTGATAACGAAAGAGAAATTCCAGATCCTCACCGAGGATGAAATAAAGAAATATCATGTCAAATCCTCCGCATAATCCTTTTTTAAGACAACATTCAGGACGACTTTTTTATGCAAATTGAAGAACGGCTCAAGGAGCTCAAAGATAAGATCAATGAGAAAGTGCCTCACGGCATTACGGTAACGCAGGTCGAGTTTGAAGGACCGGAACTGGTCATCTATACCGATGACCCCAAACGGTTCGCGGACGAGGCTGACTTAATCAAGATCCTTGCCCGGGACCTGCGCAAGCGGATCGTTGTCAGGCCCACGATTCTCGAAGACCCCGAGAAAGCATACAATGAGATCAAGGCTGTTGTGCCGGAGACCGCCGGTATCACCGATATCTTTTTTGATGCTGACACCGGCGAAGTGCTCATCGAGGCCGAGAAGCCGGGCGTTGTGATCGGCAAGAACGGTGCAACGCTCCGTGAGATCACGAAGCATATCGGCTGGACCGCGAAGGTTGTCCGGACGCCCCCGATCGAGAGTTCCACGGTCAAGCAGGTCCGGCAGTACCTCCGGTCCGCGAACGAGGAGCGCAAACAGTTCCTCCGCACCATTGGCCGGAGGATCCACCGTGATCTTCCTTCCCGCGGCGATGAGACCGCCAGGAAGGACCAGTGGGTCCGGGTCACCACGCTCGGCTGCTGCCGTGAAGTCGGCCGGGCCGCGTTCCTTCTCTCGACCCCGGACAGCAAGGTGCTGATCGACTGCGGTGAGAAACCCGACAGTTCCAGCGCAACCCCGTATCTCTATGTCCCGGAGATCCACCCGCTCTCCCAGCTCGATGCGGTGGTGCTTACCCACGCCCACCTCGACCACTGCGCCCTCGTACCTCTCCTGTACAAATACGGGTACGAAGGCCCGGTGTACTCGACCCCCCCGACCCGTGACCTCTCGGTCATGCTCCAGCTCGATTACCTCGATGTGATCAACAAGGAAGGCCGGAAGATCCCGTACAGCTCGAACGAGGTCAAAACCTATATCCGCCACTCCATTGCCCTCAACTACGGCAGCGTGACCGATATTGCGCCGGACATCAAGCTGACGTTCCACAACGCAGGCCACATTCTCGGCTCGGCAATCGCCCACTTCCACGTTGGCGACGGCATGTACAATATCGCCTTCACCGGCGACTTCAATTACGCCAAGAGCCGTCTCTTCAACCCCGCGGTCAACCAGTTCCCCCGGCTCGAAGCCCTCTTCATGGAGAGCACGTACGGCGGCAGCAACGATTTCCAGCAGCCCCGGGTGGATGCCGAAGCCCGGCTCTACGAGACGATCAACGCCGTTCTTCAGCGGGGCGGCAAGGTGATCATCCCCGCCTTCTCGGTAGGCCGGTCGCAGGAAGTCATGCTCGCCCTTGAGGAAGGCATGCGCCTTGAGAAGATCCCGAAGGTGAAGATCTATCTCGATGGTATGATCCGCGAGGCAACCGCGATCCACACCACGTATCCCGAGTACCTCAACAACGATCTCCGGAACCAGATCTTCCGCGAGGGCATGAATCCCTTCCTTGCCGAGTGCTTCACGCAGGTGGACAGCCAGGACCTCCGCGAGAAAGTGATGGCCGGCGACCCGTGTGTCATCATCTCCACGAGCGGTATGCTCAACGGCGGCCCGGTCATGGAATACCTCCTGAACCTTGCGCAGGATGAGAAGAATGCCCTCATCTTTGTCGGGTACCAGGCCGACGGGACCTACGGTCGCCGGATCCAGAAAGGCTGGAGAGAGGTGCCGATGGGCCGGAAGGGAACGATCACCATCAATCTCGAGATCGTCACAGTCGACGGGTTCTCGGGGCACTCCGACCGCCGGCAGCTGATGAACTACATCGGCCAGATCTCTCCTCACCCGGAGAAGATCTTCTGTATCCATGGCGATGAGAATAACACGATCGATCTCGCGAGCTCAATCTACAAGCGCTACCATATCGAGACCCACTCCCCCATGAACCTCGAGACCTACCGCATGGTATGAACCGGTTGCTGTTGAGATCCCAGGTCACTCTTTTTCTCGGCGTCTTCTCCATCATGGCGTTGTCGAACGCCATCGTCCCGGTCCTGACAACGTTTTCCCCGGCTTCCTCGTGGGAAGGGGCAATTTACGCTGCCTATTTCCTCGGCGCATTCATCAGCACGCTGCCATCCGGGATCCTCACGGACCGGTACGGCCGGACCCTGATGATGCGCTTCGGTCTTGTTCTCACGGTCACCAGCGGGATCATCCTCTTCACATCGGTCGATCCCGTAACTGCGCTCGCGGCCCGGTTCCTGGAGGGGATCGGTGCCGGGCTGTTTGTTCCCCCGGCCCTGGCCGGTATCAACCGGGAGGTGGAACATGCGAAGATGAGCGGGTATTTCATGGCGCTCATGAATGCCGGTCTCGTTCTCGGCCTGCTCCTTGCCGGTGTGCTTGCTGCATGGCTCGACCAGCCGGTTGCCGGCATTCTCCTGTTTACGGTCTTGGCAGGCATTCCGACAGCTGCCAGCCTGATCGCCCGGGAACCGGAGATTCCCGGGGCTGATCATCTCGATGCGGGGGCATTTTTCCCTATGGTGAAAGAGTACCGGTGGATCTGGTATTCGTCCATTGTCCTGATCGGGATCACGGGTGTCGTTACCTCCCTTTACCCGAAATATTCCGGCGCGGAACCGGATATCCTGGGGTACTGGATTGCCGGTATGAGTGTCGCCACGATCGTCGCGGTCCTTCTCATCTCGCGCTTCTCCGTTGACGATATCCGGTTGATCCGCATTTCAGCAATCGCGATGGCAGCCGGGGTCATGATCACGCTCGTCCACCCGGCAGGTTTCCTTGTCATCGGGTTTCTCGCGGGGCTTGTCATGATCGCCCAGCTGGGATTTTTGTCCCGCATCCGCGATCACCAGGGAATTGCCATGGGACTCTTTTCCACCACCAGTTATCTTGGCATGGCCGTACTGCCCTTCCTTGCCGGGCTGGTGGCGGATGGGCCGGGATTCTTTACCGCATTCTGCGTTTCGGCGCTTGCTGCGGTGACGGTGGCGGTTGGGGTAAGGAAGTAATCGTCCGGTTGGTGACATACTCATGACCGGAGCGGTTGGGCGATTGGTGGGGATGAGATAAAAAGGGATTTCATCGTGATCGTATCTGAATACCGGCAGGAGTTTTGTATCAAACGGGGATTTAAGGGATAAGGCGTCCAGATTTTCCGGCAGATTTTTTACTGGGTTTGGCAGTGGATTTTTTTCGACAGGGTAAAAATGCCGGAAAAAGTTTTTGAAAGTTCCGGAAAAATTTTCTGCCCGTATAAGAAAATTTACCGGGCCCGGGTCAGACAGGGTACCGCTGGAGCAGCAGGGCCCGTATGGGGGGAAAGACCGGGTATTTCCCGGAGGTCCCGTGAAAAGCCCCGCCGGCCCGTCACCCGTCTGTACCGTCGTCCGGCCAACAGCACGAGTAGTACGTCACACCGCAAAGTGCATAACACTGGTAACACTCCTCGCTGGACTGGCCGAACCACTGACATTGCTCGCGACAACCATAATTCCAATAGCAGTCCATCTCCCCGGCCTCGCAGTATTCATCGGAACAATCTCCATTTTTCGGGGGGACTGGGGTGTTATGCAGACTCGTTGCCCACGCGTTGACACCGGCAACGACGCTGCCGGCAACCGACAGACAGACCATGAACAATACCAGTCGGGTGAACGGCGACATTTCCGAGTAAGATCCAGACATGAACCATCCCTTCCTTATTATTTTTTTATTGAATCGTGCGAATATTTAAGTGTTTATTATCTGGGAAAAAAGGAGGGAAAATTTTCCAACCCGGAACAGGTAATCCCGTGATGATCCGGGAAGATCCATCGTTTTACATCCGGAATGAATCGTCAGATGGGGAGAAACACGGTGCAGGTAATCCAAAAAAACCTGCACGAAATTCCCCGGCCTGCCTGTGCGAAGAGCAAACAGGATTATTCTTCAGCGGGTCCCCCGGATAAAAACCGAAGATTAATAGATTGTCCGAAACAGACCATCACTTCCTATGAAACGTTCGTCATGTACGATAATTGTCCTTTTTGCAGTAGTTCTTGCCCTTTTTGCAGTCCTTCCCGGATGCTCATCCCCGGCAACGTCGGCAGACACTCCTGCATCGGTCCCTTCAGCACCACCGGCACCGGAAAAGACCCTCTCGACTCTCGAACCCGAACAAATGATCCTGGGGCTCGCTGACCTTCCCGGGAATTATACGCTTGTGAATTACGGGGAGCGGAATGTATCGAAGATACAGCCCTGGATGCTCAACGCGGGGTGGAAGAAAGGAAATTATGTCATGATGCAGAAGAACGAACCTGGATCTTCGGTCCACCCGGCCATCTGGCATTATGTTTACAAATTCCCGAAAGAGAACGCCTCGCAGGTGGTATCCTGGCAGGCGGACGGGCTGGTTGTTTACGATGCCCAGGATGATAGTAACCATACCTATACCGAGCTTGCAGCCCCGGGCATCGGCAATACGAGCCGGGCCGTGAGTATGGCCGACAAGAATAGTCCCGAAATGATGACTGTGATTGTATTCTCAAAATATGATGTGTACGAAGAGCTGTGGTGCAACGCTACTCCTGTGGATTACGAGAACCTCAAAAAGGTGGCAGCCATTGCTGCAGCAAAGATACGATAACCCTTTTTTTAAAAATATGCAGACGAAACTCCCCTGCAATCCACAACTAAAGGATATCCTGTGGCGTACTGTATCCGAGTGGCACACCCTTCACGCAGCAGGTGTTTCCGGTGTTCTCTCCCTGCTCATTGTACTCAGGCACGGGCCGAAAACTCCCGATCCCTTTCAGGTTCAGGTGCAGGGATTTTTATTCGGGAAATAAGTAGAGGGGGAGGGGGCTGTTGCCATTATATCGGACAATATTGTAATTGGTCAGCCGGGAACATCTCATCACAGGTTTTTCGGTTATTCACTGACAGGCACAGGTCATACTGGCAGCAGACACCGCAGATACCTTGTTCATTCGTCGGGGCCTGCAGGTTCTTCTGGTGCGGCAGGTCCACGGCAACATAATGTACGCTTGCAAGGACTGCGCCGGCAACCGACAGACAGACCATGAACAGTACCAGGCGCATAAGCGGGGATTGGGGAGATGTTGTTTCAGCCATGGGGATAACCTTTCCTTTGATTTTTATTTATAGGACAATTGTATATAATTGATTCGTTTTTGGAATAAAACAGGGAAAAATTTTCCACGGGAAAAAAGAGTGACCTGGCTGGGAGACCTGCACCCCCGATCCTGCCCCTCCGGGCCCAATGCAGCCCCGGATCGCAACTTTCCGGAACAAATTGACCGGCCGGTTTCGGGACTTTTTAAGAGAAGTGTCACAGAAAAACCCGATGCACCCCTCTTTAGCGGAACGGACAGATATGCATAGAGAAAAACCGGCCTGTGTAGAACCTGTTTCCTTTGAGGACAGGTTGCAGCAACATGATTCAGGACGCGGGACGGGTGGGAAGATGCCCGGCGCGGGCAGGATACCCGGAATGAAATTGCTGCCGATCAGGATCAGGGAAATGTATAGGTACACAATGATCCGGTAGGGAATTGGATTACTGCGTGAGAGGATTATAATCCGGTATTAATTCCCTGAGCCAAATCAGAAGGTGCTATAGTGAAAATTATATTTTTTCCGCTCGGACATAGAGTCCCGAAAATCCCCCGGCATGGGTCGGATCAACAAGATGCTCAATATCCAGAATTTTAAATCCACCCTGAACGATAACCGGAGTGAGCGACTGACGGGTATAGAGTATTGTACCCGGGGCCCTGAGCCTCCCGAAGGTGCGGTATTGCCGCATGACTCCCCGCAGTTTATCAGGAAGAGTGAGCCCTTCCGTTGTAGGTACGGCAAGGATAAGGTTTCCACCGGGTTTGAGGATCCGGTGCATTTCGGCAATGGTCACAGGACCGTTGGCAAACTGAAAGACCAGTCCCAGAAAAGCGGTGTCGAAGGATGCAGAGGGAAATGACGTCTTCTCGCAGTTCGCATGCAGGACCTCAATAGGGAAAAGCCCCTTGATCTTTTCACGGGTCAGATCAAGCATCTTTTCTGAAATATCTGTAGCTGATACGCTCGTTGATAACTGCGCAAGAACCGGGGTAAAAAAGCCAGTTCCGCAGCCGAACTCAACGGTCCGGCCCAGTGGTTCCTCCTTTTGTAACCTACCAAGGATGATTTGCCGCAGGTTGTTCCCAAAGATATGATCGATTCCTTCATCGTACCCGCGAGCGGTCTTATCCCAGTATTGTACTCCCGTCACCATCACCCAGATAATCAGTCTTGAGAAAATTTCAAGGTAATCGTTCTCCCGTGTTCTTCAGATCTCTTCACCATGAATTCTTCTCCTTATTAAATTTCAAACAGGTATTCTTACGGAATCCAGAGAGAAAGCCCCTACCATTTCAACAGGAATATTTCCATTAAGAGGAACGTGGAGGAGATCGCTGTAAAACAGCCCATAGAAATATCCTGGCCGGCATGGTGTGTGTCATGCTGATCGCTGCCGGCTGTACGAGCTCCTCATCATCGACCAAAACAACAACCGGTAAAAAAAGATCAGGTGTTTCCCATCACATACTGATTCATCCATGCGATCTCCCGGAGCCAGAGGTCACGAACCTGTTTTGGTTCGGTCGGGAAATGTCCGGCACGCGGGTAGGTGATCAGTTGCGTCGGGATGCCGCGTTTAGTCAGTCCGGCATAGAACTCCCTGCCCTGGCCGGGCGGAACCTGTACATCTTCCTTGCCGGTGATAATGAGCGTGGGGGTCGAGACATTCCCGATATGCCGGACGGGCGAGCGATCCGAATAGTAATCCCAGTCATTCCAGTATGCGTTCCCGAAATAGAGCGGCGTCATATCCAGACCTATCCGGGTCCCTGCATGGCTGATGGTATTTGTTATGGGAGCGATTGCGACAGCCCCTTTGAACCGGCTTGTCTGCGTCACGGTCCATGCCGTCATGTACCCGCCATAACTGTGCCCGATGATCCCAAGCCGGTCCGGGTCCGCGATTCCCCGGGCCACCATCTCGTCGACACCGGCCATCAGGTCCCTATAGTCCCCGCCTCCCCAGTCATGGTAATTTGCCCATGTAAAGTTCGGGCCGTACCCGGTCGAGCCCCGGATATTGGGCCGGAGGACTGCATACCCGAGCGAGGAGAACGTGGCAACCGGGAGGACAGCCGCAGTCCCGGTGTAACTGTGCACATAATTGTCCGATGGCCCGCCATGGGGGGCGACAATGAGGGGGTACGCTGTGCCCGGCGTATAATTGACCGGGTAGGTGAGCAGCCCCTCAATTTCGGTGCCATCGTACGATGTCCAGCGGACAGTCTCGGTCTTCCCGAATTTTTCCGTGGGGAGATCGCTGTTGAGCCGGGTCACCCGGTCGGGACTGAACGTATTGGACGGGGTAATGTAGATCTCGGATGCACTATCCGTATCTTCCGCGGTATAGGCAAGGACTGATTTCCACCGGTTTTCAGCAAGTGTCCCGATGGAACCGCAGGTGAAAAGTTCTATCTTCCCGGATCCATCTGCCGCGATAGCATAGACCGATACCCGGGTCCTGTTCGATTCCGGTACATACAGGTACCTGCCATCTCCCGACCAGAGAAGTTTGTAACTGAGCAGCAGCGTGGCCGGGATATCGAGATCGCGTGCAATGATCCGGCTGTTGCCACCTTCAGCGGGAATTACGGACAGGGCCTGGTAGGGAATGGGGCCGATCGTGCTGTAGGCAATCGTGTTTCCGTCCGGGGAAAACACGGCCTGGAAGTAACTGCCCGTATCCGGTTGCGGAACGAGGTTTTTCATCGTTCCGGTTGCCGGGTCCAGATGTGAGAGGGTCGTATTGGACGAGAGCATATCGGTATTTGGCGCAGTGATAGTCGCGATGGATTTTCCGTCCGGCGACCAGTCCCAGCTGACAATGCTTGTTGTGTCCGGTGTCAGGAGCCTTACCGTGGGCCGGTTCTGGACCGGGGAAATATCCGAGACAAGGTAGAGGCCGGCCCGGTACGTATTGGGGCCGGAAACGATCACGTCCTGTTCTGTTTCAGCAGCACGTTTCTGTTCGTCTGTCAATGGCAGCATGGCCGAGTACGTGAGCCGGTTCCCGTCCGGTGCCCAGCTGAACTGCGTGACTCCCGTCTCCTGTGTTGTCAGCGTGAAGGCCCCGGAGCCGTCGGCGTTCATCACCCGGATCTGGGGGAGGCCGGCTTCGGTGCAGAGCGCGGCAATCATCTGTCCGTCCGGTGACCAGGCGGGACCTGAACAGGAATCCGTATCATTGGTGAGCTGCCGGGTACCGGTCCCATCGGCATTCCCCTCATAGATCACCGATTTGGACACGCTCACGGTGTCGTTCACTGTCGTTTTCTGGACTGTATATACGATTCGTTTTCCGTCCGGTGATGGATCCAGGGACGGGATTTGTGCAATACTGAATGTGTCAGCGATGGTCCATGAAGCCTGCGCATCGGCAGGGTTCCTTGTTTCTGCAGCCGAAACGCCCGGAATGCCGGTGAGAACAAAAAGCATCAGAACACCGGAAAGGAGAATAATCTGCCATGAGATTTTTTTTAAAGGCATACTATTTTCGTCAGGATGCAGGACGGTAAAAATGTTATGAAATGTTTTTTTACGGGTCGCTGCTGCCAGAATTTCACGGCAACCCGGCAACCGCGTTTGCTCGCTCTAAAAAGACCCGGAAAAACAAAAATATCCGGTATGAAAAATTTACAGCCCGAAAAAAATCCGGATGTATTTCTAAAAGGTTCCGGAAAATGCATCCGGAACTATTTTGCGTTTTGGACAACGTGAGATCCATTATTTTAAAAAATAAGTTGAAAAAAATCATCCGGCTCCGGCACAATACATAACCGATCCACCGGCAAATAATTCTCCGCATGCTCTTCTGGATCTGCTGGATTGCCAGTCTCACCCTGGTCACGCTCGTATCGGTGTATATCCTCCGGCATTACCGCCAGTACGCGTTCCCGGCCCTGGTCGGATTTTATGTCATCTACCTTGCTGCATCGCAGATCCTGGCAGCCCGGATCCTCGAATTCAACCTCCTGTCCATCGTTCTCTTTGCGCCGGCTTCCGTCCTCATCTACCCGTTCATCGCCCAGGTCATCGATATGATCAATGAAGTGTACGGCGTGACCATGACGCACGTGGCAATCCTGATCGCATTTGTGACACAGGTTCTCTGGGTCATCTTCATCACGATGGTCAATTCCTTCCCCGCTGCACCATTTTTCACGTACGAAGACGCATGGCAGGCGCTCTTTTCGATGAGCATCCGGATCACGATCGCCAGCTGGATCGCATTCCTGATCTGCTCGAATGTGGATGCGTTCGTATTTGACCGGATAAAAAAGCGGTTTCTTGCCCGGGAGAAAGCCTATAGCCGCAGTACCATGACAAATCCCTGGGTATGGCTGCGTTCGAGTGCCAGCGATGCGATCAGCCTCACGCTCGACTCGGTCATCTTTGTCGTTATTGCATTTGCCGGGCTGATGCCGGTCATCCCGCTGATGATCGGCCAGATTGTCATGAAGAACCTCATCGGATTTGCCTACAATATCTGGTTCGTCTGGTACAAGTACATGCTGAACAAGGATGCGGGGACGGGTCCTGAAATTTCCGTATCCCCCCCATGAAAATCCGGAATCAGCGGTAACCGGGCAAATTTTTGTCTCACCTCCGGTTTTTCAGTTTTCCCTGACGATACCGGACAATCTTTTACGGCCCTCACGTCAGTGAAGTTATTAATAAATAGGTACTTCCGGCCAATTTATACCATGAAAAAAAGTGAGACCAGTACATTAAAAATCCAGAATATCGTCTCTGCCGGATCGATTGCAGATTCTATCGATCTGGAATCCATTGCAACTACTATTAAAGATTGTACCTTTTCCAAAAAGAAATTCCCCGGCGCTGTATACCATATCCAGAACCCGAAATCCGCAGCACTCATCTTTGCCTCGGGCCGTATTGTTCTTACAGGTCACCACCGGTCTGAAGATATCCCTGTATCGTTACAACTCCTCCTCGAAAACCTCAAAGCGGCTGGAATCTCCTGTAAGGAAAATCCAGAGGTCAAAGTCACCAATATTGTCTGTACCTACGATCTTGGATTTCCTCTCAACCTGGTAAGAATCACCATGGCGCTGATGGATCATGAACAGATCGAATACGAACCGGAAGCCTTTCCCGGACTGGTCTGCCGGATTTCTGAACCCAAGGTTGTATTCCTTCTCTTCTCATCGGGAAAGATTGTTATTACGGGTGGAAAAAATATGGATGAGATCAAAACCGGGCTCAATATTCTTCTCGAGAAACTGAACGTGCTCGATACCAAAATCCAGAAAATTGAAAAATTTTAAGAAATAGTCAGACGCTGATGGGCAATATCCCCTGTTGCGTGGTGACAATCACCCGTTGAAATTGTGGAACTGGTAACAGTTGTCAATAAATTCCTGTTTTGTCCGTTCTGTTGGCCGGGTTGCAGGCCGGAGATACCCGATTGTCGGGGTCTGGCGGGCCGGGCAGTACGGGCAGAGAGCCGCATCCACATCACCGGATTTCTCCTTCACCGGGCAATAATATATCCCGTCCGTGAACTCGACTTCGTCTCCACCGGGGAATGGCATGCCAACCGGGTGACCGGGAACATTTTCCACAAGCATGCAGTAGCCGGCAAGGAGATATTTCAGGAACCTGAGCTCCGATGCATCCCCCCCGTCATTGTTCCGGCACTGCCCGGCAACCATGTCCCAGTACTCCCTCTGCCCGGGAGAGAGTGGTTCATGCAGGGTTTTGAACAATCCCTGCTGGTCGGCAAGCCGGATTCTCTGGTAGGTTCCAAGCAGGTGTTCGGTGATCTTTTTAGTCAGCCGGTCGCGATATTCGGGTGTGAGATCCAGAACTTTTGCTTCAAAGTTCCGCTTCATCCGCTGGATATCGAAAGGCGTATGTGCCAGCACGAGCCGGGCGATCTGCCTGCCCAGCTCGCCACGGGTCGGTGCGAGCCGTAAATTATGACACTCGGCTACAACCTGTGAACAGGCTTCTTCCACCCCGGGGAGATTCGTGCGGTCAGAAAAGAAAGGGGTCATACACCAAACAAAATTTCCTGATATCAGGTTCCTGTGGCCGGCATATAAAAATTTTCTACGGAACGGGTGGTGCAGGAATCATTTTTATATTCTTCATTCCTACGATTAGTCATGGTGATTGCCATGAGTGAATGTTTTATTTGTCAATAACCTGCGCTTTTTAGATACCACATTACGGGACGGGGAACAGACTCCCGGCGTCTCGCTGGACACAGAACAAAAATTTGAAATCGCATCACGGCTTTCGGACATCGGTGTCGATGTTATCGAGGCTGGTTCTGCCGCTGCATCGGATGGCGAGCGTGAAGCAATCAGAAGGATTGCCGATGCCGGGCTGAAGTCAGAGATCTGTACTTTTGTCCGGGCTCTCCGGATCGATATCGATTATGCTGCCGACTGCAATGCAGATTCGATCCACCTCGTTGTGCCCGTCAGCGATCTGCACATCGCAAAGAAGATGCGCAAGACCCGTGACGAAGTGGTCGCGATGGCGATGGATGCCGTGGAGTACGCGAAGAGCCGGGGGCTCATTGTCGAGCTCTCCGGAGAGGACGCGTCGCGGGCGGACCAGGAGTTCCTCCGCTCGATCTTCACTGCGGGCGTTGAACACGGTGCGGACCGGCTCTGCTTCTGCGATACCGTGGGATTGCTGACACCGGAGAAAGCAGCGGCGTTCATCCCACCGATCGCGAAGATAGCCCCGCTCTCGATCCACTGCCACGATGATCTCGGCTTTGCGGTTACGAACACGATGGCTGCGCTGAAAGCCGGCGCCTCCTGTGCCCACGTGACCGTCAATGGTCTGGGAGAACGGGCGGGCAACACGCCCTTTGAAGAAGTGGTGATGGCCCTTGAGGTGCTCTACGGGTACACGACCCGTATCCACAAGGAGAAGATCTATCCTCTCTCAAGTCTTGTCGCCCGGCACACCGGTGTCCCGCTTGCGGTGAATAAGGCGATCGTGGGCGAGATGGCCTTCACGCACGAGAGCGGCATCCATGCACACGGGATTATCCGCGAGCCCTCCACGTATGAATCCGTGAACCCGGAGATGGTGGGCCGCAAGCGCCGGATCGTGCTTGGCAAGCATTCCGGCACCGCCTCGGTCGAGGCTGCCCTGCACGAGATGAATTACAAGGCCGAAGAGAAACAGGTCCGGGAAATTGTAAAACGGATCAAGCAGCTCGGTGACGCAGGAAAACGGGTCACCGATGCGGACCTGATGGCTGTTGCCGATGCCGTCCTTGCAATCGAATGCAAGCCGGTCATCAAGATGCGGCAGTTCACGGCCACCTCCGGCAGCCACATGATCCCGACCGCTTCCGTCACGCTGGTTGTGAACGGCGTGGAGATGACCGGGGCAGCGACCGGTGACGGTCCTGTCGATGCGGCAATGCAGGTCCTGCGCAAATGCGTGGGCGACGTGGCCGATATCCGGCTCGAAGAGTACCATGTCGATGCCATCCAGGGCGGCACCGACGCCCTTGTCGAAGTGACAGTAAGATTAAGTAAAGACGGGAAGATAATTACTTCACGCGGCGCCCGCACCGACATCATTATGGCAAGTGTCGAGGCGATGATCGCTGGCATGAACAGACTACTGAGGGACAGGACATGAAAACCGGGGCAAAAATCCTCGTCGAATCACTCCAGCGCGAAGGGACCGAGATCATCTTCGGGTATCCCGGCGGAGTGGTGCTGCCGATCTATGATGAACTCTACGACTCGTCATTACGGCACATCCTTGTACGGCACGAACAGGCTGCAGCGCATGCCGCGGACGGCTTTGCGAGGGCAAGCGGTCGTGTAGGCGTATGCCTCGCCACGTCAGGGCCCGGTGCCTGTAACCTCGTTACCGGCATTGCCACGGCCTACATGGACTCGGTCCCGATCGTAGCCCTTACCGGGCAGGTCCCGACAAACCTTCTGGGGAACGATGCCTTCCAAGAGTCCGACATCACCGGCATCACGATGCCGATCACGAAGCATAACTACCTTCTCAAAAATGCCGGGGAGGTCAGCCGGATAGTCCAGGAAGCGTTCTATATCGCAGGCACCGGGCGGCAGGGGCCGGTCCTGATCGATATCCCCAAGGATGTGAGTACCGGCCTGTCAGAGGACGTGAAACTGCCGGAGAAGGTCTCCCTCCGCGGCTATAATCCCACCTACAAGGGCCACAAGCGCCAGATGGAGAAAGCACTCGAACTGCTCGATCATGCAGAGCGCCCGCTCATCTATGCCGGGGGAGGCATCATCTCATCGAACGCATCTGCCGAACTGGTGGAATTTGCCACGCTCGCATCGATCCCTGTCACGACTACATTGATGGGAATCGGATGCATTCCCTGCAACCACCCGCTCAACCTCGGCATGCTGGGGATGCACGGGACCGAATATGCAAATTTCGCGGTCACGGAATGCGATCTCCTGATCTCCATCGGTGCACGGTTCGATGACCGGGTAACCGGCAAGCTGGAGACCTTTGCATCCCATGCAAAGATCATTCATATCGATATCGACCCTGCCGAGATCAGCAAGAACAAGCATGCCGATGTTCCGATTGTCGGGGATGTCAGGGCTGTATTGCAGGATCTGCTCTCGCTGATGAAGAAGCGTGAGGCCCGCGAGCAGTGGCTCAAGAAGATCCGGCACTGGAAACAGCATCACCCGCTCAAATGCCCGACGAATGGTGCACTGCACCCGCAGTTCATCATCCGGACCTTAAGCGATCTCGTGAAGGACAAGGCCGTGATAGTCTCGGAAGTCGGGCAGAACCAGATGTGGACGGCACAGCACTTCTGCTTCCACAATCCCCGGACCTGGATCACCTCGGGCGGTCTTGGCACGATGGGCTACGGGCTCCCTGCTGCGATGGGGGCGCACTTCGCCCGCCCGGATGTCCCGGTCTTCGACATTGCCGGTGATGGCAGCATCCAGATGAACATTCAGGAGTTCGGTACCATTGCAGCCGAGAAGATCCCGGTGAAGGTCGTGATCCTGAACAACATGTATCTCGGCATGGTCCGGCAGTGGCAGGAACTCTTCTACGATCACCGGTATTCGTTCACGGAACTCCCGCCGGTTGATTTCGTGAAGATCGCAAATGCTTACGGTATCGAAGGGATGCGGATCGAATCCCCGGACGAGGTACTTCCGGCACTCCAGGCATCGCTTGACTGCGACGGGCCGTTCGTGATGGATTTCCGGATCGAGCGCGAGGAGAATGTCTTCCCCATGGTTCCGGCCGGTGCTGCGATCAACGACATGATTGGAGGGCATCCGCAATCATGAAACCGCACACGTTATCGATTCTTGTCGAGAACAAATCCGGTGTACTCTCGCGGGTCACGGGACTCTTCTCCCGGCGCGGGTTCAACATCGAGAGCCTTGCGGTCGGTCCCTGCGAGGAGCCGGACATGAGCCGTATCACCATCGTCGTTATTGGCGATGATGAAAAGATCGAGCAGGTGATGAAGCAGCTCAACAAGCTCATCGATGTGATCAAGGTCTCTGACCTGACCGACAGCGAGCGGGTCGAGCGGGAGCTTGCCCTCATCAAGGTGACGGCCGAACTCGGGACATCCCGTGCCGAGATCATGCAGATCGCATCCATCTTCCGGGCATCCATTGTCGATGTCGGAGCAAAGACGCTGATCCTCCAGGTCATCGGTGATACCGACAAGATCGAAGCGATGGAGAAACTCCTGCGCCAGTACGGGATCAAGGAGTTTGTCCGGACGGGGACTGTCGGGATTCTCCGCGGGGCGAAGACGGTGACGAGCGGGAAGTAAATTTTTTTGAAAGGGAATTTTTTAGAAATGCTTCATTAGAAATAAAAAAATTGCGTACAAACCCAGAGTCTTTCCTTTTTCATAAAAAGACTCCACATGACCAAAGTGTTGGGGTTACGGAATAAATTGCTCTGTAGAACTCCTAATTAAAACTAGGTCATACCGACGACTGAAAGATCTAAGGTACTATGTCTCCTTTTCTTGATTGTGAAGTCAAATAGAAAGGAGACAATAAAGAAATCAGCGAGCCGGAATATCAGGTTTATCCAAGCAGCCATTTCAATCGTAAAGTCAACACATCTTAATCCATATTCCTGTAAATTTTCAAAGAAGGTCTACACCCAACATCAGCTACTCATCCTGGTTTTGTTTAAAGATTTCTGCAACCAGCACTACCGGGAATTTATTGAAGATGTCGGAGACATGGAGGGAGTTCTGGAGATCCGTGATCTATCCGAAGTACCACATTTCACGACGCTCCAGAAATTTTTCTGTCGGATAAAAACCCTTTATCTTCGGTTGACCTTCAGAAAAACAGTGAACCTGTTTTACACTAACGACGACAATATTCCGATAACGGCTATCGATTCATCCGGTTTTACGAGCGGGTACTGCAGCCACTATTTCTCTGAACGAACCGGCAAGATCCGCAAACATTTCCTGAAAACCTCGATCTCAGTTGATACTGATCAACAGGTGATTACAGGATTTGTTGCCTCGAACAGCAGAGTCCACGATACCCGACATGCAGTGAAATTACTTCGACAATGTCACAAAACTCGAAAATCCGATTGTTACGTCATGGACAAGGGATACGACTCTGAAGCGATTCACCGGCTGATCCGGGAAGACCTTCACGCCAATTCTGTTATCCCGATCCGTTCTTGGAATAACGAAATTATCGGAGGTACTTATCGTCAGGAAATGGCTCAACAGTTCAATGACACTATTTATCCTAGACGACAACTCGTCGAAAATAAATTCTCTGTCTTGAAAAGAAAGTTCAGTGGTGATCTCAAAGCTCGAAGATTCCTGATGCAGATAAAAGAAATCGCTACCAAAATGATTGTCTGTAACATTCACAGGTTCTTACTATTTCTCGCCATTGAGGTTTTCTACAGAACAGAATAAATGGTAATGGCATATGTGTTATCGCCTTCACAACAATCCCCACAAGGAAGTATGCCCTGATTATTCCAATCACGTAAACTATCGGGCTACCATCACCATTCATAAAATTTTTATCGTGCTAGTAAAAAAGTCAACCAACAATAATAAACGTCATTTTTGACAGATTGAATCATCGAGTCAGCACTATTACACCAATCATACCAAGAATCACTGCTACAGAGACAGAAATAATCCCGCCGAAAAATTCTGAACCGATTCCATACATAGCGATTGCCATCGAACCAGCAGCAAGAATCAGAGCGATAGCAGTCAATCCGATAGTCTTCTTCTGAAGACTCTTTGTCTGATTAATATTTTGTTGGGTGATGTGAGTGAGATATCCCATGAGATAATACGGGTTGTCTTTGAAGAGTTGAAAAATCTCTTCTTTTTTCGTTGCTGAAACCTTCCAAGCGATAACAGATTTACAAAATTCATCGATGTCAGTTTCGGGAAATTCGGTTGGTGATGACGGAATTCTTTCTTCTGTAGATGATTCCGGTGTGATCTCGGATGTGCTTTCAACTTTCGAGATGTTGATTATTTTTGAGTATCGTAATATTGCGATAAATGCCACCATCGCCACTATAAACGCTAAAATTCCCGCCAAAAAGGATAGTGTTAACCCATCAATGATGATACCGGTACCGGCGATAATGAAACTTTTCGGCATGTAGGTTGTAGTCGTGACATTCGTAGTGAGATTGACAATTGAATAACTGTGAGATTCGCCATATGTCTGATAAAAAAAATTTGCAAATGCTGAAATAAAGGCGAACATCGAAACAAAAAGAGCCAACAGGGAAATGTTTTTAGAATCGTTAGTTTGTTCGGAGATCATCGATGATCTACAATATTTATGGGTCATCCAATAATAAATCCCATATATCAAATATCGAAAAAAGTACTGTCATGGTCTAGGTGACAGATTCCGGAATGTGGCGGGGATGTCATTGCCGCGATTTTTCAGTCCCTGATCCGCCGCGGGGGCGCCCCGTCGGGGGCGGCGGCGTTCATCGCAACCGGGGGTATGGGGGCATCGGCCCCCATCCTGGGTCATCGAAATTTCTTTGCAGAAATTTCATCCGCACATCGTTACCGATACTTCATTTGAAATTTCCAAAAAATTTTCAGCATACGAGCCAACTCCCCCCAATCCCCCCTCCCATCAGAACTGCCGCCACGGGCAGGCAGTTCTTCTGGCGGGGGGTTCCGTGGCAATACCTCTCCATCGAAGAACATCTCCCCGGGGGGATGAGAGTCAGGCAGGAAGATCGTTATCTCAAATATGGCTCCTTTTGGAAAACGGGGGTCATTTTTGGCGTTTCTCTTCCGGCACCCTCTTTCGGGCAACCCTGGTCCCGGGCGAATTCGCACAAAAACCAGACTTTAGGGTTCTGGAAACAGGGTTTATTCGGGGTTTTCACGTCGGACCAGAAAATTTCGCTAATAGAACCCTTTTACTTCTATCGGAGGGTCTTTTGTATGGTACCGTAAGTGCCCGGAAAGGAGGGGCGATCTTCCGGATCAGCTGATCCATCCCCATCCCGGGGCCTCTCCGAGACACAGCGGAGCAATAGAGTTTTTTCCGGGAGATGATCCTTCCCGGATCCACCGCGGGGCGCCCCGTCGGGGGCGGCGGTGTTCATCGCTCCGGAGGTATGGGGGTATACACTTCCCCCCTCCCGCGGGAGGCATCTCGTAAAATCCCTTTGCCCCATTGTCTTTGTTGGAACAGGTTCCTGACGTACCCCAATAATCCCCGCCCCGTTTGCCACTTTAGCATTGGCGCGGGCCGTAGTGATCACCGTGCGGGATCCTGTGAGTACTCGGTCGGGTCCGTGCAGTAGCCGGTCGGATACCGCAAGCGACCGGGGATGTCGGGATTGGGCGAGGTGACGCGGGGAGCGTGTCGGGCAAATGTCGGGAAGGCGGCTGAGAACCCCGGGAAGCGTGGTGGGTGTAGCCAGGAACGCGGAGGGATGTGGAATCTGATGAGAACATGAAGAATGGCGACGCGAGGATTAAGGTATGACTGTGAGGAAAGGATTTACTGACAACGAAATTGAGAAAATAATGCTTGAAGGGATGAATGTCGTGCTAGGCGGGAGTGATAATGGATGAGATTGTGAGAACAAGCCGGTGATGATCCAGACAATTTGTGGCATTGCGCATTGATGGCTCATGCGAAAGAATTGTATTTCCCAAGAATCCATAGAATATTGAGTATAATGTCATCATCATTCAGTTCCGTTGAAGAAAAAATCCAAACCCTGCCACCGGAATTACGTGCAGAAGCAATTCATTACATCGATGAACTCGTGAAGCGTTCGAAAAAGAGATCTTCTAAATCGTTCCGGTGTGCTGCTGAAGGGACTCTTGCAGATCTTGGCACCAGGTACTCGTCCGTAGATCTCCAGCATAAAGCTCTGGAGTGGCGGGGAGCCTGATGTATCTTATTGATACCAACATTTTTCTGGAATATATTCTCAGTCGCTCGCATGTGCAGGAAGTGAAGGATTTTTTTTCACGTGCTGATCTTTCCAAGGTTCATGTAAGTGATTTTTCATTACACTCTCTTGGTGTGATTTACTTGCGGGAGCACAAGTTTTCAGAATTCCTGACGTTTGTGAATGAGGATATTATGGCGAGCGGTATCCACGTTTTATCTCTTGTACCGGACGACTTTTCAAAGATCACCGATGCTGCCAAGCGATTTCATCTGGATTTTGACGATGCTTACCAATATGCGTTGGCAGAACGGTATGGGCTTTCTATTGTAAGTTTTGATAAGGATTTTGACCGGACTGAGAGGGGACGAGTGGTCCCGGAGGATTTGTTCCGGAGTTCTCAGTGATATTCCGGTTTTTTGTTTTTTTCCAGCACAAGTTTAGGATCTGGCGATAGGATCAGCGGATTGGTTTTCGTATGATCCCGTTCTTTGAACCAGAAACGAGCAGTAATCGTATGTATCGCGGAGTACCTGACTGAACTTACGCCACGGGAAATGCAGGAGCGGTTCAATGCAGGAACGTGGGTGCTTGAAGAGCAACACCGGCTCGCGATCTCTACTCTTATCCGGGACCTGCTGGATCTGGAATAACCGGAATTTACCGGTTCGATCTCCCTTGCCAGGTATCGTGGCATCTGAGCCTGAACATGCTTGTTGTTATCCTGTCAACTGGGATCTTCGGGCTGCCGTATCCACATGTCCGATAAGAATAATCTCGGGTCAGGATCCTGTTCTGTTCGTTCCTGACCGGGAGTTAAGTACCGGCATCCAGACAATGAAGGCGACCTTATCCGTGGTTCCGACGTACCAGGGTCCTTCAAAATCCAGAAAGTCATCGGGGTTTACAGAAAAATTTCCCGAATCATGAATGATTCGTTGTACATCGGGTGTGGAATTCCCTGCGTTTCGGCCATTTTTATACCATGAGATAACCTGCCCGGAAGAAACCCCGGCACTCACGTCCAGGCAACGTTCACCAAGGAATATATCCCCACCGGCCGGGACAGAGAACCGGTTACTATCGCATGATTGTGTCTGGATAGGAGTGATTGTGGTGACCGGGGTATTCCGGTAACCGGAGAGATCCGGTTCCGTTTCATTCCCCCCGCATTCCACAGCCTCACCGGACCTGCCTGCGTCGTTAAGCGTAATACACTTCACGTGCCAGATTTCCGCATCCCCGGGACTGATCAGGAGAGCCCGGTCATAGTTCCGGACTGCCTCATCGTAGCGTTTCATATTGTGAAGGGCAACCCCTTTTGCCACCCATGCCTCGGAAAAATTCGTATCGATTGCAAGAGCAGCGTCAAAAAATTCAAGCGATTCATTGTAGCGGGCATACTGTGTCGAGTACGCCAGTCCTTTGATGAACAGCTCTTTTGCTTCGGGAGACGTTGTTGAAATCCCGTCACTGCTGAATGAGATCGCCAGTGCCGATCCGCCGTACTGTATCTGCGGTTCGCCCGGGGTAGCGGGGGGTGGACCGGTCACCGTGAGATTCGTGTCCCGGGTAACGCATCCGGCCAGCAGGAGAAAAACGATAAGGATACCGTCAAAAAAGATCCGTCTCATAAAGGGAATATCAGGATTTTTGGACCATTATATCTTACTAAATAATTTTTCTGGTTTCATGGAACGGATCGATGGGGTGAACGGTTATCCTGAACTCACTGTCGTGGACTCATCCCGGGGATTACCCGGACGGTTACCGGGGAATAATCGCCACCCCCGGTGGGCGTCCTCAGCTGGACGCTGTAACAATAATCCCCTGGCATGGCTGAATGATCAACAGAAAACGACAGTGTTGCGATGTAGTTTGCAAAACTTCTGGCCGTGAACAGGTCAGGCTTCACGCTTTCGTGGATTCCAGCCGGTTTTTTGGGGAGTTCGTCCGGGCGCAGCGGCCCATGATCCGGCTTGCAGGGATAGGTTGTCAGGTTTACCGACACCATGCCCGTATCGCGTTCGCCGGTCTGGATGAGAAACGGCACAGAACCGGATCCTCCCTGGGGAATTACAATGAGGTCCTGGCAGTTCCCTCCCATCCCATGGAAGAAATGCCAGAGACCAGCACCGGCCATGGTCGAACCATCATCCACGTCTACCCGGATCCAGTCGTCGGCTACGGCATCCGGTGACCCGTCCACATCAGCATGGAGGTACAGCCAGATATTATGCGGATGGGAATCGGGTTGCAGATGTACGGTCACGGTTGAATTATACGTTCCCCCCGGTTGTACTGTGAAACTATCCGGTTCGATCGACACCGTGAAATTAGGGGGCAGGGGACGAGGGCTCGTTTCGTACAACCCATCGACCCGGAAGATTCGGTACTTCACCGTTCCCGGGTTCATCTGACGTGCGTAGAACGTATAGGTGACAGATCCGGACGGCTCACTGACAGGGAACCGGGTTGTTCCGTTGTACCCGATCAAGGATATCAGGAACGGGCTCCCGTGAAAACCGCCGACCGGGTGCGTGAGCAGGCTAAGAGTACAGTTCGTGCAACCAGGCTGGAGCGCCGGGCTGATTGTTCCGGCATCAAAAGCGGTCGTTCCGGTATCGGCCCGATCGCACTGGATTTCCAAATTTTCCGTTGGGTTGTGCGAGATCTCCGGTATATCGGTACTCAGTTCCGTTACGGTCCGGTTTGCCGGCTCGCTGGTCGTGCAGCCCGAAAGCAGCGGGAGCACGAGAAGAATGAAGATCGTTCCTGCGAGAATATACATTGGTGAAATTTTCATGGCGGATGGCGAATCTGAATATTTTTTATTGGGAATTATATTTTTATAAATGTTCTTATTTTTATTTTTGGTACAAATGAGACGTTACTTCCCTATCGATGTTGCCAGATCTCTGCCAAGTATTATGGGAAGTCTCCGCCTTCGCTCATAATTTACCGGTACCTGGCCCGGAGCCCGGGTACCGGGCACTCCCTGTCGGCAGAATGACAAAAGGATTATGAATTTCAAAAAGACCGCAGGAAAGAACATCATTCATTCCCGGTTCAGCCCGGACAAATCGATCATTTAAAGCCAGCACCTGTCATATCCGGATTGCATCAGCACCCGCGGTACAACAAAAATGACTCCCCAACCGGACTCTTCCGTCTCCCAGCCATCCGGCACCCCGACCGGCACTGTCGGAATCGATCTCCGCGAATACCTCATCCCGCTTGTTGTCGTGATCTTTGTCACCGTATTCCTCTGGCTCATCAGCCTCTACAACTTCGCACTCTATCACACAACCGTCGAGTTCACCACCATCGCCATCTCGGTTGCAATCTTCCTTCTTGTCTGGAAATCGCGGAAGATCATCGACAATAATTACCTCCTCTTCATTGGCGTCGCCTTCGTCTTCATCGCGATCCTCGACTACCTCCATACACTCGTGTACCAGGGTGTCGGGATATTTCCTGACGGGGGAGGAACGCTCTCGACCCGGTTCTGGATTGCGGCCCGGTACATGCAGGCCATCACGCTCCTTGTCGCCCCGCTCTTCATCCGCAGGAATCTCCGCCTCGATCTCGTAGCGATCGTCTACCTTGTGGCAGATATCATCATCATCAGTTCGATCTTTGTTTTCAGGGTCTTTCCCGCAACCTACATCGAGGGCCTGGGTCTCACACCGTTCAAGATAGTCAGCGAATACGTCATCTCTCTTCTCCTGATCGCATCGGTCGTTCTCCTTTACCGGAACCGGGACGCATTCGATCGGCAGGTGCTGAACAATCTTGCGATCGCCATCTTCCTGACCATTGCTGCTGAACTGACCTTCACGGAATATGCAAGTTTCGTCGACGTCTTCAGCCTGCTCGGCCACGTGTTCCGGCTGCTGTCGTTCTATTTCTTCTACCGTGCCATCATCGAAGTCGGCCAGGAAAAACCCTACAATCTCCTGTACCATAACCTGACCGAGAGCGAGAAGAAATACCGGGCGCTCTCCGAACTCTCGCCGGATGCGATCATTGTTACCCGGGACGGTCTTATCCGTTACGTAAACGGGGCCGGTCTCCTCATGTTCGAAGGATCCGGTACAGATTCTATCATCGGTAAGGATTTCATGGACTTTATCGATCCTGACGATCGGGCCGTCTCCGCGATCCGGATTACCTCTGTGCAGGAAGAGATGGGAAACGCCCCGCTTCGGGAACTACGGGTGATTGCCGGAGGAAAGTCCATAATGGCCGAGGCCACTGAAGGGCCGATCAGCTGGGACGGGAAGGACGCCGTACAGATCGTGATCCGTGACATCACGAAGCGCAAGATTGTGGAAGAGGAGAACCTCCGTGCCCGGGAAGAGTGGGAGCGGACCTTCGATACGGTTCCCGACCTGATCGCGATTCTCGATACGAACCACCGGATCATCAGGGCAAACAAGGCAATTGCCGACCGGCTCGGAACCCTGCCGGAGAAATGCATCGGGAATCTCTGCTACGAGACCGTTCACGGCACATCGGTCCCGCCGGAGTTCTGCCCGCATGCAAAGACCTGTACTGACGGGAAGCAGCACATCTGCGAGATGGACGAGCCCGCCCTTGGCGGAACCTTCATCGTGAGCACGACCCCGCTCTCCGGCCCGGAGGGGAACCTGATCGGCACGGTCCATGTTGCACACGACATCACGGACCGCAAGAGAGCCGAGGCGGAACTGCTGGAGAAGAACCGGGCCCTCAATACGGCAAACGAGGAACTCTTTGAGATCCATGAAAAACTGAAGGCAACGAATGAAGATCTTGTCGCGAATGAACACCTGCTGGTGGTCAGGAATGAAGAACTGACATCTCTCAACGAAGAACTTACTGCAGCGCAGGAGGAACTGCACCGGCATGTCGGCGAACTGAACCGGAGAGAGGAGGAATTGCGGCAGAACGAGTCCCGGCTGAAAGATGCCCTGGCGGAAAAAGAGATCCTGCTCTCCGAGATCCACCATCGGGTCAAGAACAACCTGACTGCATTCATCTCGCTCCTGAGCCTTGACGGTACGTACGAGAAGACCGATGCCGGCCAGGCGCTCAGGAAAGATCTCCAGAACCGGGCCCGGAGCATGGCCCTGATCCACGAGACCCTGTACCGGACCGGCAGGTTCTCGAGCGTGGATATGGATGTCTACCTCACGACCCTGATCGGCCAGGTTGCCGGATCGTACGCTGGAAATATCCCTGTCAGGACCCTTGTCGATGCCAAAGGCGTGGTTCTCGATCTTGCCCGGGCCACAACGGCCGGCCTGATCATCAACGAGCTGGTGACCAATTCGTTCAAGTATGCGTTCCCGCCGGGATTTGATTGCATGGCCGTACGGAAGGAACCCTGCACGGTCCGGGTCATGCTCGCCCGCGAAGAAGGGACCTATTGTCTCAGGGTGTCGGATAACGGCTGCGGAATGTCTCCGAAGATCGATATCGCTTCCACCAGATCGCTGGGCCTCAAGCTGGTGAACTTCCTTGCCCGCCACCAGCTCCGGGCGGATATTGAAATCAGTACTGAACAGGGTACGGAATTTATTTTCCGGCTGCACACTATCAATGAGGATACATGACCGGCGAAACGATCCTGATTGTGGAGGATGAGGGCCTTATCGCTCTCCACCTGACTGAATTGCTGGAAAACGCCGGCTACAACATCGCCGGCCCGGCATATTCCGGCGAGAGGGTGCTCCGGGATATCGCATCCGCACCGCTTCCCGACCTGATCCTGATGGATATCGCCCTTGCCGGATCGCTCGACGGGATCGAGACCGCACGGCAGATTCGCTCGAAGTACCCGATCCCGGTTATTTTCCTTTCCGCGTATTCAAACCAGAACCGGATTGACGAGGCACATGCCGTCTCGCCGTTCGGATATCTTACGAAACCGGTGATGCAGGACGACCTGCTTGCAGCGATCCGCGGGGCGCTGGATCGGACAGCTGCCTGAGACGGGTCCAGTGTTTTTAATCCGGATTCCCGGGTGAATTTTACTTCGTAGTATCATCCGGAACTCTTTTCCCATTTCGTCATGTCAAAAACGGGAACCTGGTGAAACGATTATTCCAGAAAATCTTGCATAGGTATCAAATCCGGCAAAGACCGGTTTCAGTTACCTTGATACGGAGACCTGCACCAGCCCGGCCAGTACCGTGCCGGCCGGGCCTTTTTGTAGAGTTCTAAAAAAAACCGGAAAAAAATCCCGGGATCTGACAGTGACAAGGGTGCCCCGTCCGCAAGATTGATTGCCAGCCCGGCGCATAACGAACGCGGGAAGATGCTATGAAACGGAAGATCATCAGTATCGATGAAACAAAATGCACGGGCTGCGGCCAGTGTATCCCGGACTGCCCGGAGGGTGCACTCCAGCTGATTGATGGAAAGGCCCGGCTGGTGAGTGATCTTTTCTGCGACGGTCTCGGGGCCTGTATCGGTACCTGCCCTGAAGGGGCAATCGAAGTTATCGAGCGGGAAGCGGCGCCGTACGACGAGAAGACCGTCATGGAAACGATTGTGAAGCAGGGAGCACCGGTCATCAAAGCACATCTCGAACATCTTGGAGGTCATGGCCAGACAGCGTACTATAATGAAGCGATCGAGTTTCTTATCGAGAACAATGTTCCCATACCCGACCATAAGCCACCGGAGAGACAGAAACCGGTACCGTTCGGGACCCGTTCGGCCCGGATATCCCCGGCACCGGTCTGTCATGCCGGACCGCATGAACCCAACCCGTTTGCCGGATGCCCGGGATCATCTGCTCGGAGTATCCCACGGGAAAGCCACCCTGCGGGTCCCCGCCAGCCTTCCGGCACCGGCCCGTCCGAACTCCGGCAATGGCCGGTCCAGCTTGCGCTCGTGAATCCCTCGGCCCCGTACTTTGATAATGCCGATCTGCTCATCTCCGCGGACTGTGTCCCGTTCGCGTATCCCGGGTTCCATGCTGAGTTCCTGAAAGGCCGGATTCTGATCATCTTCTGCCCGAAACTTGACAAGGACATCGAAGGATATATCGAAAAACTTGCTGCGATCTTTTCAGGGCACACCATCCGGTCGATCACAATTCTCCGTATGGAAGTCCCCTGCTGCGGGGGAGTCCGGTATATTGTGGAAAAAGCGCTTGCAAAGGCCAGAGTAACGATTCCGCTTACGGAAAAAATAGTAACCATCGAAGGAACAACCCAATGATCGGGACGCATCATCCCCATTTCCAGGGACCCGCTGGAATTCCTGCACGGGCCAGGAATAATATACCGTAAAAATATGCAGTAAAAAAGATTGTATCGGCCCGGTATCAGAGATTCCTGAACACTTCTTTTGGTACGTTGATCTCGAATTTTGCGCCTTCACCTGGCGTACCGGTTTCAAAGATGGAGATCCCGGTGACGCCAAGGGTCTCCCGGATCAGGAAGAGGCCGTACCCGGCATGCTTGCGGCTGCCCCATTCCTTGGGAAAGAGACCGCCCTTGAGTTCCTGTGATATGCCGACGCCGTCGTCTTCGCAGACAATGGTGAGCCGGTCATCCACTTTCTTCCGGTAAATACGGATCTTCGAGAGTTTGCTTCCGCCGTATTTCATTGAATTGCTGATCATATAGTAGAAGACTTTCTCAAGGAGCGGGTCGGCATAGACTTCCACATCATGGATGTCCATCTCGAAACTGACATTGCCGAGATCCAGTCCGACCTTTGCCCGCATGACCGCATCGGCAAGATTCTGCCATGCAGGCGGCATAGCCCCGATATCCTGGTACTCCTTGGTGAACTTGATCTGCCTGCGGATACGGTTTATTGACTCTTCGACCCGGATGATCTCCGGTGTCCTGTCGGCATGTTCGAGATCCTTGTGAAGCTGGGTCACTTCGTTGAGCATATCATACCGGGTAATATTGTTGAGAAACATGAGTTTGGCATTGACCCGGTCCATCTGGGTCCGTGTCGCAATGATCTCACCGGACACCTGCGTCAGCTCATTCCATCTCCGGTATACAATGAAAATAAAACCAAGGATAAGGAAAATAACCGCAATGATGAGGGCACTTGCGTACTGTGCAGCGGAGGTTTCAAGGACACTGAGCAGTACCCCGGTCAGGTTCATAAAATAGGCCGCAATATACACGATCACCGCAAGGATAGCAACAAGGAGAATATCCTGGAGGACCCGGAAATGCGGTGATTGCGTCTTTTTTACGGAATCATCACTCATACTGGTATATCCTCCTGTCAAGGATTATCAACTTTGTCAATATTTCCTGCCGTTAAGAGGGAAACACGGCATTTCCCTGCGGGAATTTTTCCCATCACGCTGTTTTCCAGGCCATTAACCGTCCATGAAAAGTCGCATACCTTGAACTCACAGGTTCAATGATCGGAATTTCCGGTACATATATTTCCCGGGCTGCATGAATTCAATTTATACCCTGATATGGATAGTGAGGAGGCAGGACAACTGACTATAACCAGTTGCCGGATACGGAGGAAATAATCCATGAAAATACTTACACGACCTGTCATGGTGCTGATGGCACTCTGGTGCATTGCCGTTATGCTTGTACCATTTACCGTAGCCCAGGAACAGGGGCAGGCTGGAATGCAGGGTGCCGCAGGAGCCGGCCACACAACCGGGGGACAGGGAAGCATGAACCAGATGTCCGCCCCGCCATCCGGTAATTCCGGAGCATCCGGTTCTCAGTCCGGGACCAGCGGACAGAACAGTGGAAACACCGGACAGATGCAGACGCCGCCATCCGGAACCAGGGGAAACACGACTGCTTTTGGTGGCCCGGGCAATGGCCAGAACGGCGGCAACATGACTGCCCCCGGCAGGATGGGAGGAGATGGCATGCAGGGCAATGGGAACATGACACCGCCGGACTTCCAAAACCAGACCGGCAACATGACACCGCCAGCTATGATGGACGGATCGGGCATGCATGAAGTCGGGAATATGACCCCGATGAATTTCATGAACCAGACCGGCAATATGACTCCACCGGACATGATGGACGGGTCAGGCATGCATGAAGTCGGAAATATGACCCCGATGAATTTCATGAACCAGACCGGCAATATGACTCCACCGGACAGGATGGATGGGTCAGGCATGCATGAAGTCGGGAACACGACACCCCCGGAACCACGCGGAGAGACCGCAGGCAACACCACTGCACAGGCAATGGGACCGGGTTTCGGGCAGGGTGACAGGAACCAGACACAGACTTCCGGGGATCAGGTTGTCCCGATGCAGACCCAGCAGCAATCAAAGGAGGATGTCATTGCCAGCCTGATAAGCCAGCTCCAGGCATTGTTGTCCGGAAAGAAGTAAGGGAACGAGACCATCGATATGAATCTCTGTTCCCGATGACCGGGAAAGAGAACCATCTTTTTTTATTTTGTTTCTTCATGGGATGAATACGCAAAAGCGGTCTTTACTGCCTGACAGAATCAATCCCCAGGATTCGCTCAGCTGACTCGACCCAGACACGTTTTGATGTTGCACCGTCTTTTCTCATCATATGCGTGGTAAGAGCTAGTCCGATGGTCATACAGTAAATGGCCCGGGCAGCATCATCGAGATTTGTATCTTCCGGGATCTGCCCGTTCTTCTGGTACCGGGCAATTTTACTCACGAAAAAAGCGATGTTCTCTTCATAAAGGACAGAAATTTTTTCCACAAACACAGGATCTTTGGGAATATTTGCCATTGCCTGGATGAAAACCGGAAGGAACGATTTTGGATGCAGGAAGATATCATTGCCCAGGTGATCGAGCGCTGCATGGATGTCATCTTTATCCAACAGGGTCACAATGGCATGGTCCCGCATCATGGTGATCATCGCAATGATCACATCCTGCATCAGGGTCATACTGTTTGGAAAGTATGAATAGAACGCCCCTTTGGTGACGCCGACTTTCTGGGCGATTGATTCGAGCGTCAGGCCTCCCCATCCATCATCTACCGCGACTTCGACCGCTGCGTCAATGATCTTTTTCTTTGCATCCTTGCGGTAATCCGCATTGATCCGTGGCATATTCCTGTATCTCCTTATACCGGATGTCTATATTCACCTTGCGTTTACAAAATAAATAGTTGTTCAGTAAACTAAACATAAGTTTATTTAATTGAACGAATGTACACTTTGCAGGGACATGAAACCCACACAAGCCCGGAAATTCCGGAGGAAATGGCGATTCACGTGGAAGAAAAAGGACAGCAGGGATTCAGGCAGCGCAAGGGGAACACCGGAACAGCAGCAGGACGGAAACGATCGTTGACCCGGGTATTTTTTACCATTGTTCTCCTGCTCCCGTTCATCATCATATCGTCATCAGCAAGTGACCTGGGGGAGAGCACCACCAATCCAACGGTCATTATCACGAACTATGAAGTGACACCGGCTGTGCTCCTGCCCGGGGACATGGGAACCATAACGCTTACCATCAAGAATACCGCGGAAAGTGCTTCGGTAAAAGAGAACACCGGCATTGTCTCGGGCGGAACGTTCGCCTCAACAAAGAGTTCCGATATTAACATCTTTATCGAGAACGTCCACCTTGAAGAGAATGGCATCGAGGTTCTGACCGGCGACTTCGACCGGCTCGGAGAGTTAGGGCCCGGCCAGTCAGTCCCGGTCACGTTTATCATACGTGCCCCGTCAAAGAACGGTATTTATTTCCCGGAAGCATGGATCGATGTCAAGGACGGGCGGAGCACCCGGTACCCGCTCACGGTCAACGTGAACACCGATATCTCAACCCAGAAGAAACCGTCACTCTCCGTAACGCAGGAACTGCCGGACCGGGTTGCACCCGGAGAGGACGGTACCGCAACGATCATCATTGAAAATACCGGACTGACCCGGGCAAGCGATATTTCGCTGGTGGCAAATTCTACGGTAAAGTCACTCGTTCTCACGAGTTCCGGCCGGTATTATGCGGAACATCTTGAACCCGGGGAGAACATGACGTTCGACATGAACATAGCCACGGACAAGAATACGCCCCTCGGTATCGACCCGGTCGTGCTCTCCATCACGTACCATAATCCAGATGGGACTCCGGAAAAGCAGACCGAGATCATTGGTATACCGGTCAAAGGCCGGGCTGAAATTGCCGTATCGTCAGTTACTACCGACCCCGTACGACCGATCCCGGGATCACCGTTCACGCTCATCATCCGCGTGGAAAATACCGGCACAGACCAGGCCTCGTCGGTCCGGGCCATTCTCGACAGCTCATTCACCGGCACAAAAACAGCCTTCATCGGTTCTGTTGACAAGGACAGCGATGCCCCGGCCATCTTCTACCTTCAAGCAACAAAAGACGGATCAGTACCGGTCAACGTGACGATCAGTTACACCGATGATTTCGGTTCCCACATGGTCAGCGAACAGGCATCGGTCATGACATCACCATCATCCGGACTGCTCCCGGTTGCGGCTGCGGTCCTGCTCGTTGCGATCCTGGCCGGAGCTGCCTACTGGTACTTCCGGATCCGACCGGGGAAGGCACATGCAGAATAACGGGGGATATGGCGTCTCGCTCTATCTTGCCGTGCGGGCGATCCGGCGCGGCAACCGGGGCACCCTCGCGCTCACCATCCTTATCATTGCGCTCGTGGTCGTGCTGATGAACTTCCTAGCCATGATTATCGGGGGAGTCGTTACCATTTACAACCAACAGATGATTGATTTCCAGTACGGTCACGTGACCATCGAACCAAAGGACAAAGAGACGTTTATTGCCAATGCCGATGGTCTCGTCAGGCAGCTGCAGCGGGTGCCGGGTGTGACAGGTGTTTCGGCCCGTGTCAGTACCGGGACCACCCTTACGAACACAAAGAACGGGAAGTTCCAGACAAAGTCGTTGACGGCGTTCGATCCCAAGGATGAGAAGGGCGTGACCCTCTACCAGCAGAAAATCATCGAAGGCGATTATCTCTCGCCCGGTGATACCGACCAGATCCTGATCGGGTCACTCCTGGCTGGCAACGAGGACGAGTCGCTGGACAAGATGCCCTCGTTAGGGGGCGTAAAAGTGGGCGACCGTATTGAGGTAGCGTACGGTAACGGGGTAGTGAAGAGTTACCGGGTGAAGGGCATCTACGAGACCGAGGGCGCATTGATCGACTCCGGCGCATTTGTCACACGAAACGAGATGGATTCCGTCATGCACACGGAAGGCATCGCTACCGAGATCCTGGTGCGGGGCACGTCATCAGAAGACGCCAGCCAGCTCAAGTACACGATCATGGATTATGGTGTGGAGGAGAAGGTGAAGACCTGGAACGAAAAGGGGAAGGGAATTTTAGGCGACGTAATCTCCAGTATCTCACTCATCAATACGATTATGACGTTTGTCAGTCTCGTAGTCGCAAGTGTCGTGGTCTTCATTATCACCTTCATCAACATCATCAACCGGAAGAAACAGATTGCAATCCTCAAAGCAATCGGCATTAAAAAGAAAGTGATTATCGGCAGTTATATGCTCCAGGTGATCTTCCTCTGTACCTGCGGCATGATCACCGGGATCCTGATCCTGAACGCGATCTGCATGGTCCTGACAGTCAACCAGCTCCGTTTCCCGATGGGCTACATTACACCCATGATTAATTACAGCGGTGTCGTCACGAGTATCCTTCTGCTCTATGCGGTTTCGCTCGTCTCGGGCTACCTCCCGGCCCGGCAGGTCGTAAACGAGGAGATTCTCGATGCGATGAGGGGATAACGATGATTAACGTTGCTGACCTGAAGAAGATCTATCTGCTCGGGAACGTCGAAGTTGCAGCACTCCGGGGGGTCTCCCTGGATATCCGGAAAGGAGAGTTCGTCGGGATCATGGGACCCTCGGGAAGCGGGAAGTCCACGCTCCTCCACCAGGTGGGACTCCTCGACACGCCATCTTCCGGCCACATCCTGATCAATGGCACCGATGTCTCGCAGCTGGATGACGAAACCCGTACCCGTTTCCGTCTCCTGCACCTCGGGTATGTCTTTCAGGATTATGCGCTGGTATCCGAGCTGACGGTAAAGGAGAACGTGGCAATCCCGGCGATTATGCAAGGCAAGCCGCTGGCAGAATGTTACGCTGCTGCAACTGCGGTGCTGGAGAAGGTGGGACTGGAAAGACGGCTGGACCATCTCGTCTTCGAACTCTCCGGTGGTGAGCAGCAGAGAGTATCCATCGCCCGGGCACTCGTGAACCGGCCCGCGATCGTCTTTGCGGATGAGCCCTGCGCAAATCTCGATACAGAGAACTCACGGACGGTGCTGGAACTCTTCCGGGCCGTGAACCGGGATCTCGGGCAAACGGTGGTGATGGTCTCGCACGAACCGTGGCACAGGGAGTACTTCGACCGGATTATTTTTATCCGGGACGGAATGATGGACCTGGAACGGATTGCATACGAAGGAAAACATGAAGGTCTTCCACGACAGGAGACCTGCTGACCCTTTTTTATCCGGAAGTAAACAGATTATAGTGGGAAGCGTTACTGAACCTGATTTGCATATCGCCCTTATGGTCTGCCTTGCGAACCTTATGGTCATGAATCGGGGATCCGGTTAACCATATCTATAAACGAGCCGGCATCCCATTGCCCGGTATACCCCCGTAAGGAGGCATGTCCGTGCAGTTCCTCATCAACCCAGACACGCTCGTAAATTTTATTCTCTGTGTCCTGATTGTGGTAATTTGTATCATCGGATATCTCAGGATCCATACGATAACACCCCTTGTCATCGGAGCCGGATTTTTCCTGTTCGGCATTTCGCATGTCGCAACGCTCCTTGACCGGGGTACTTCCCTGGAACCAATGGTTACTTTTTTACGGGTGATCGGATATATCGCAATCTGTAGCGGAATGTACCTGGTCATCCGGGAGATCATCCTCCGGATTAAGACAGAGAATGAGCTTACGGCTGAACGGCTCGGGCTTGAGCAGCGCGTTAACGAACGGACTAAAGAACTTCAGGAATCCAACAGGGTTCTGATCGCGTCTGATGAGAAACTACGCGAGAGTGAGAAGAAATACCGCACGCTTTTTGAAAATATGCTTGAAGGGGTTGCGTACTGCCGGTTGATCTATGATGCGACGGGCCGTCCGTCCGGCTGGATATATCTTGAGGTCAATGATGCATTCCGGCGAATCACCGGCATCGAGGATATTACGGGTAAACGAATGCTTGAAGCAATGCCGGATATTCGCGAACAGATCCCGGAACTCCTTGATTGGTACGAGCGCGTTGTATCAACAGGTACTCCCGAAGCAGTTGAGACGGAATTCCCGTCATTGAAGACATGGCTGAAAATCTCGGTATTCAGCCCGGAAAAAGAGCATTTTGTTCTGGTAATCTGGGATATCACCAAACGCAAACAGGCAGAACGCGCACAGCAGGAAACAAGCCGGCACCTTGCCGATATTATCGATTTCCTGCCTGATCCGACCTTTGTCGTTGATATAACCGGGGAAGTAATTGCATGGAATCATGCCATGGAAACGATGAGCGGAATCCCGGCAGGGGATATACTGGGCAAGGGAACCGGGTCTACGGTTACGTGGATACGGAATTACCCCGGACCTCTCCTCATCGATTATACCCTGCGCCAGGATATAGAGGGAATAAAATCTGCCTTCCCCAATGCCCGTTTCGAGGGAAATGTGACACGGATCATGATGACGGTTACCCGGGTCGACCAGGTACAGTTCTCCCTCTGGGTAAGTGCAACTCCCTTAATAGACAGTAACGGAACCGTTACCGGTGCTATCGAATCCCTCCGGGATGTTACTCACCTTAAAATGATTGAACGGGAACTGCGGGAATCGAATACCTATCTCGATGCGATCATCAACACCATCGCCGATCCGGTATTTATCAAAAACCGGAGGCAGCGCTATGTCACCGTAAATGACCGGTTCTGCCAGTACATCGGGCATACGAGAGAAGAGTTGATCGGCAGGACTGGGTATGACTTTTTCGCAGAAGATGAAGCAGTGGTCTTCCAGATAACCGATGAAAATGTATTCCTGACCGGCGTGGAGAATGAGATTGAAGAGAATATTACCGATTCCCAGGGGAAAACCTATACGGTCAGCACCAAGAAATCCCGGTATATCAATGCGGCCGGGGAGGAATTCATCGTCGGGATCATCAGGGATATCACGAAGCGGAAAGAGACCGAACTGGCATTGCAGCAAGCGCTGGAAAAACTGGGCATGCTCTCCTCCATTACGCGTCATGATATCCTCAACCAGCTCACAGGATTGCGTGGCTATCTCGGGCTCGCGATGAAACAGGAAAAAGACTCTGAAATTATCAGATTCTTACAAAAAGCAGATGAATCCGGAGACGCGATCCGCGAACAACTGGAATTCGCCCGGGATTATGAGGATCTCGGGATCCAGGCACCCCGGTGGCAGGATGTTGCAGCAGTATTCCGGTCTGCCGTCTCCCAGCTTCCGCTTGATGGAATAGATATCGATACCGGGGTGTCCGGACTTTTTATCCATGCAGATCCGCTGATTGGAAAAGTGTTCTATACGCTCCTCGAGAACACCTGTCGCCACGGGGGAGCTGTAACGTCAATCAGCTTGTCCAACGAAGAGACCCCGGCCGGGCTTGTTCTCACGTACCGTGACAACGGAACCGGTATCGCTGCTGAAGATAAAAGCAGGCTCTTTACGAGAGGATTCGGGAAACATACCGGCCTTGGCCTGTTCCTTTCCCGCGAGATCCTGGCGATCACCAGCATGACAATTTCCGAAAGCGGTGAGCCGGGCAAAGGAGTACAGTTCGAGATCTCAGTGCCGGTTGGAGCATACCGGTTTGTCCCATGAGTATCAAATCCCCGTTGTCTCCGGAATGAATCTCCCTCCTCCCGGTAAAATGCCCGGAGAGCTCGCCCGGAGATAATCCGGCAATTCTGGACTTGTCAACACCTGCGGCGAACATACTCAAAATTTCCGGAATTTCCCGACAACTTTTCTTCAGTAAAATATCCTCGTTAGAAAATTATTATCGCACCTGACCGTTAATAATAATGAGATTCATGGATCTCATTACTCCCATCCTTATCGGCATCGGACTCTCCATGGACTGTTTTGCGGTCTCTCTTGCTGTCGGCACAACAACGAAATCAAAACTCCTGTATACCGCGCTCATCATCGCACTCTGTTTCGGGATATTCCAGGCGGGCATGACCCTGCTCGGGTGGGCGCTTGGCACCGGGTTCACCGGATTTATTGCCGGGTTCGATCACTGGCTGGCATTTCTCCTGCTCGCAATCATCGGTGCAAAAATGATTCATGAAGGGTTTGAAACCAGCGACGAGGAGACGATCAGCACGCTTCAGTTCGTTCCGGTGATGGTCCTTTCACTTGCCACGAGTATCGATGCACTCGCAGTCGGCATATCGTTCGCATTTCTCCAGGTGAGCATTCTTGTGCCCGCCCTTATCATCGGAATCGTCGCATGCATAATCTCATTTGGCGGGGTGATGTCGGGTATGCAGCTCAAATCCCTGCTCGGAAACCGGATCGAGATCGTGGGAGGACTCATCCTCATCGCCATAGGGCTGAATATTCTCTTCACGCATCTTACCGTCAGTTAATTTTTAATTTTCATACATGAACCGGGAGACTTTTCCCGGGGTCCGGTAAATAACCGGCAACACCCGGTTTATCCATGAACCGGGATTCGGGCTGATTGAAGAAACAGCGTTTATACTTCAAAAACCAGACATGAATTCCTGAGACACGCAAAACCATGAACAATATCATTCTTATCGGGCTCCCCGGTGCTGGCAAGAGCACTATGGGGGTTATTCTTGCAAAAACCCTGGGCATGAAATATACCGATACGGATATTGTAATACAGGAGACTACCGGACGACTCCTGCAGGAGATCATTGACACCGATGGAACGGATACGTTCCTTGAGATTGAAGAGAGAACGATCCTGGCCCTGGACTGCCATAATACGATTATTGCCACCGGCGGCAGTGCTGTTTTCAGCAGGAAAGCAATGGAGCACCTGAAATCCGGGGGATGTATCATTTACCTGAAGATCTCCTTTGACGAGATGATCGAACGGCTCAGCAACATCAGGACCCGGGGAATTGTCTTGCATAATGGAGAAAGTCTCTCTGAAATGTATAACGAGAGAATCCCGCTGTATGAACGATATGCGGACATAGCCATCGATTGTTCCGGGAATCATTTTGAGGCGGCTGTCGAAAACGTTCTTGAGGCAGTCTCCCGGCCCGGGCACTCGTGCGTAACCGGATTCCCGGCCGGAAATCAGGATTAACTGGATATAGGGGCACTGCCAGTTGTTGCTTATCCAATCCACACGGCACAAAGGATATACACCAGAAGATCCTCCACAGATGATCAATCATGCGCCAGAAAATCCTCCTGCTCCGGAGCCTTGCCCTTATTCTTCTCGTGCTGGGTATCGCCGCTGCAGGATGCAGCAGTCCCGCCCCGTTGCAGGAGACCGGGTCGATCATGATCATATCCACCCCACCCGGCGGGGAGATCTATCTCGACAATGAATATCACGGCACTACGCCGGCCACTATCACCGGGATCCCGACCGGCAACCACACCATCGAGATCCGGAAAACAGGATACAATACCTGGTCTGCACCGGTGACCTCTTCAAAAGGAAGCAATGAAACCTTCGCAGCCCTGCTGACAAGCGTGCCTGCCACACTGCCGGTCACCTTTGCGACGACAATGATTCCCTCCGGGGAAAAAGATCTCCCACAGATCCATGTTGACGGGTACTGGACGTACCCGCAGGGAAGGAGCAGTACTTCCAACCCGGTACCGCTGATCGTGCACACTGAAGCATTCAATGTCGGGTCAGCCGGCGCACGTGAAGTAACCGTATCAGCAAATTTCTATTACACAGGACGAATGATATGCTGGAACACCCTGTATCTCGGGACACTGGATGCTGGGGGGCATGTCAGTACGGACAGTGAAGTCTCGTGCTCACTGCCATCATCGCTTACCGGTTCGGACCTGGAAATCCGGTTCGAAAACCTGGTCGTGACCCCATAAAAACGAGATGTGCCGGCTATAGGCGGGCACCCGTGTGAACCGGCTAGGGGGTTATCGTTCTTGTGAACCCGCACCGCTTGCAGCGATAACTGCCGTCAGGTTTCAGTACGATATTGGGATCCTGGCATCGTTCACAGACCGGGCGATCCTGTTTTACCCGTGTTGCCTGAGGTTGTTTTTCCATGGGAAGTACTACCGGGTTCACGCTATAAAGAAGTATCCGGGGAGTACCCTCAAGCCTTATGCCCCATCCCGTCCAATGCCTGACAATCAATGTCGTTCGAACCATTGCAGGAAACTGCCATCGATCCCGAAGACCGGGACTATCTCTCGTATAACTGGGGAGGTCTTCCCTGGTCCCCGTGGATCCCATTCAGTGCCGATAAACACGCTTTCCATGAGATCCCTCGTGAACCCGGGTTGTACCGGATAAAACCGGTTTGCGGGGATTACCTCATGTACGTGGGCGAGACCAGCCGGGCCCTGTACCAGCGGTTGCAGGATCTCCGGATCGAACTCCGGAACTGTAACCAGATGCCATGGACCGATCCCCATGCAGAAGCCCCTGCACTCTGGGCCTGGCAGGACGCCGCAGGATTGAAGGAGCCGGGTACTTCACCGGATCCTGAAGTGAACGATCCCCGGGATGATGCAGATTCCGGGGAATCAATCCCCTCTCAGGAATACGAAGGACCGGTCAGGGCACTTCAGTTTGAATGTTCCGCCGCACCGCTCGATGCATCGACAGGCGGGCGAAAGGGAATGGAAAGTTTCCTGCTCTATAAGTATCGGCAGGAGCGTGGCGAATCCACGCTCTGCAACTTCGGGCGGTTTCACCCGCGATATCGGAAATCCACGACCCGCAAGGAGGGACGGCGGGGCGGGAAACTTGCCGGCGACCAGAAAGACAACCCGGCCGGGTGGCCAAGCATAACTCCGTTGGAGATCGGGGGAAAACCGGGCGACAGCGACTGGATGGGGCTTGAGTGGGCGGACTATATGCCGGTAGATGTGGAACATATCGAGGGTATTGCACCCGGAGCCGGTCTTTACCTGCTCATGGATGCCGGGTCACGGGAGATCCTGTATATCGGCCAGTCCGCAGATCTCAAAAAGAGTCTGTTCAATTCCTGCCGTAAATCAGGGGATGACCGGAACCTGAAATTTTCTTACCAGATCATCGGGCAGTCTGTTCTTCCGCACAATCTCAAAGAGCTGGAGAATGATCTTATCGGGAATTTCTTTGAGCTGTTCCGGAAAGTGCCTGAATTCCAGTTTCGTGGCGGTAAATAATTGAAAGGGTTCATTACGCATCAAATCAACCGTAACAAAAGATGTTTACCAGACGATTCTCATGAAACTTCAGGAAAAATCTTTTTTGGTTATCATCTGCATGCTCATTGCAGTTTTTTTTACGGCAGGTATTTTTTATTCTACCATCATTCTTGCCAGTTACACCTCTCTTGAAGAACAATATATCCGGCAGGATCTCGATCAGGCAGTCAATAAATACCAGGATGAGATCGGGTCCCTGTCGCTTACCGCATCTGACTGGGGTCCCTGGGATGAGACAGTTTATTTTGTGAACGGAAATGCTCCGGATTACATCTCCTCCAATCTCCATTCCTTTGGTTACGAGAACCTCGACCTGAACCTCATTGTCATAACCAATACCCGGGGAGAAATACTCTATTCTGGGGCATATGATATTCAGAAGCATTCAATGGTTCCCGTCCCGTCGTTCTTTTCAGGGACTTTGGATCCCCGTAATCCCCTGATGAACATGTCGGATCCCCATTATGTAACTACCGGAATTCTGATGCTACCGGAGGATCCCATGCTAGTGGTATCGCAACCGATCGTCTATTCGAATTTTTCCGGTAGGCCGCAGGGTGTCGTGATTATGGGACGGTATATCAGCCAGGTAGAGACCTCCCGGCTCACAAAACTCACGAGACTCACGCTCACCTTCAAAAGGATTGAAGACCGGTCAGTATCCCCGGATATTATTTCTCGTCTTCGGCAGTACTCCGGGACCTCCCCCGGCATCATCATTCCACTGAACAACGATGAAGTTGCCGGATATTCTCTTATCAGGGATATTTACGGAAATGATGCACTCATCCTTGAAATTACCGAGCCCCGCGATATCTACCACCAGGGAATAACTACCACGCTGCAGTTTATCCTCCTCATTCTTGCGGCATGCCTGGTCCTGGGCCTTGGAATAATTTTCCTGATGGATCATGCAGTACTGGGAAGGATCCGGTCCCTGGCAGACCAGGTGAGTACGATCGGCCGGTCGGGCAAAAGCAGGGATCCGGTGAAGATTGATGGCGACGATGAACTGACGGGACTTGCGCTGGAAATAAACCGGATGCTCGGGACAATCCGGGAGACCCATGACGGTCTGATGCAGAGCGAAGCACGATTCCATGAGCTCGCAGATCTTCTGCCCCAGATCATCTATGAAGCAGATAACCAGGGCAACCTGAAATACACGAATCGCATTGCATTTGCAAATTTCGGGTATACGGAAGAAGAATTCCAGCAAGGCCTTACCATCCAGCAGATGATTGTTCCCGAGGATCGTGAACGGGCCTCTGCCTTGTTCCGTATCATGAGCGAAGGAAAGGACAGGAGCCAGAATGGAAAAATTCCTAACGAGTTTCTGGCCGTGCGCAAAGATGGCAGTACGTTCCCGGTCTCAATCTATTCGTCACCGGTTGTTGAAAATGGAACTATTACCGGGCTCCGGGGAATCCTCGTTGATATTACGGAGCGCAAGAAAGCGGAAGATGCCCTCCGGGTTGCAAACCGCCAGCTCAGCCTGCTGACGGGTATCACACGGCACGATATCAACAACCAGATGACGGTCGTGCGCGGATATACCTCTCTGCTGGAAATGACGCAGAAGGATACGATTTCGGCCGAATATTTCAGGAAGATCAATGCTTCCCTTGACCGGATCTCTGCCATGATCCAGTTCACCAAGGAATATGAATCGATTGGGAGCCAGGCACCGCTCTGGCAGGACTGCCATGCGCTGGTAGAGTCTTCGAGATTCCTTGTTTCTCCCGGCACAATTGCCATAAAAAATGATATCCCGGCAGGCTCGGAGGTATTTGCCGATCCCTTGATTGCCAAAGTCTTTTACAACTTGGTAGATAATGCCATCCGGCATGGCGGAACGATCACGAGTATCCGGTTTGGTGTGCAGGAATCCGGGGATTCCCTGCTGATCCTGTGTGAGGATAACGGAATAGGAATACCAGCCAATGAGAAAAAAAGGATATTTGAACGGGGTTTTGGGAAAAACACCGGCCTTGGACTCTTCCTTGCGCAGGAGATTCTCAGCATAACCGGTATTACCATCCGGGAGACCGGGGAACCGGGAAAAGGTGCGCGGTTTGAGATGGTGGTGCCATGGGAGAACTGGCGAAAACCGGAACTATGAGAGTCTAATAATCCCTTGTCCTGGATAAGAGATGGAATGCCATGAAACCGGGTATCCGGGTTCCATATCAGAAATATCGGACTGCCAGGGTCGGGTACACGGTATGAACCATGCGGGAATCACGGTAGCACAAGTCATCCCGGGAACAAGTTATGATCAAAATTTATACGGGATATATTTCCAGCATATATTCAACTATTCCGGTTGGTTCAATGCAGAACCTCTTATACTCGGTAGTCAATTAAGATTACACAGTTTCTAAAAGAACTGTTCGAGAAACCATTATGTTCGGATCATCAAACTTTGGCGGCAACCGCGCTCCCCGTGACCTCGGCCCCCGTGAAATGACAAAAGTAGTCTGTTCAGACTGCGGAAAAGAATGCGAAGTACCGTTCAAGCCAACCGAGGGAAGGCCAGTTTATTGCAGGGACTGCCTGCCCAAACACCGGAAGCCCCGCTTCTGAAGTAACCGTACAAATTATCTTTCACTTTTTTTAATAAGCGCTGTGTTACTATAGCACGGTGAATTCAGCAACTCATATAATTACCCTGTAAAACCGGTCGTAATCCCGACTGGCACGATAACGTAACTTATCGGATAGAACAGAGCGCTGCATTCAAATCGTAAACGCAAATAAAAAAATATGCTCTGTAGAAAACCTTTTTTGAAATAACATTCCTCACTCCCCCTGTTTGTACACCATGCGACCCCCCCTCCCCCATGGTGCCTGGACAATCCCTTCATTCATCCTGTAAAACTGCACGAATCCGGCACGGAAATGGGAGGGCCCTGGGGGGGTCTGGCGGTGTACTTTGATACTTTATCGTCCGTGACCAACAGATCCGGGGGAAAATTCCCGATAGTACTTACATGAATTACATCGGTTTGTTCGCACTGGAAGTACACCGCCCGACCCCCGTCAATATATGCAACGTAAGCCCGGGAGCGTTAGCATTTCGAAATGATTTCTACAGAGCAAAAAATTATCTCTTCTGTCGTACGACAGCCAGGATCCCGACAGCAATAATTACCATTGCGATGCCGGGTGTTGCTTTCTGCGCTGGAGTTGCAGTCGTTGCAGTGACCACCGGGGGTGCCTGCCCGGTTGCCTGCTGTTCATCCAGCCACTCCATTGCGTAGGTCAGCTGGACATCCTCTCCCGCCATGGCCCGAGCTACCGTGCTTTCGTTAAGCGGTACCCGGATCTGCGGGGAGATCCCGCCGGAAAGGGTTGCATTACTGTCCACCTGTATCGCGCGGGTCTCATCAAGTGAAGCACCGTTCGGGAAAAACACGTACATACCCAGCGGCAGGATGCCCTGCACATTATTCATACCGAACGCCCCGTTCGTACCGTACCAGGAGATGATCTTTCCCCGTCCGGAGCGAGTAAATATCATCGGCAATCCTTCGCCGGAACTGATGGTATCCGGGGACACGAGCACCGCGACCGGCCCATGATAGGCGTTCACCTGCGGTTGCGCCCAGGCTTCCGTGAGAATGGTGAACTTCCGGGAACCGCGGTCATAGGTTGTCCCATACTCATAAAAGACCGGCTTGTCAACGAACCAGCCGGCATAACAGGCCGCAAGATTGTCATCCCCGCCATTGTTATACCGGAGATCGATAACAATACCCGGTGAATTGTTCGTGACCGCATCCAGCATTGCAGCCCTGAATGGCTGGTATACCTCATAGGACTCCTTGTAGATCCCGATGTACGAGTATCCCCCGGGCAGCGTCCGGTAGGTAACGGTATCATTGCTGATCTGCGGCAGGAAGTAAGTCAGGATATTGTCAGCGCCAATGTCATTAACCGGTTTCCCAAGATAGATGGTGCTCTTTGACAGGGTATCGTACGCATCATCATATGCCGTAAGATTCAGGGTCCGGGGATGGGGAATACCCCCGTAGGTGATCTTGACCGAGGCTTGTGAACCGACCGGATCGCGGGCCAGGAGCCGGGTCTGCTGGAGAAGGATACCCTCATGCGTCGAGGGCTTCTTCACAGCCCAGATATAGGAAGTAGCATTGATCGCATCATGGATCTCCTTCCCGTTCCACCCGGTGATCTTATCGCCGGGTTTGATCCCTATCTTCTCAGCGGCGCTGCCGTTTGCAACATAGCTCACTATCACATCATCGGAATCAAGCAGGGTCATCGTAATGCCGTACCCTCCGCCAATGTCAGCATACTTTGCACCGAACTCACCTTCAGTCGGCAACACGACCACATGCCCGTCTGGGATCGAGTACAGGTATTGCCGGATGGCACGGTAATAAGCAGCCTTGTCCTGTTTTTTCTCAGCGGCAGCAATCAGCGGTGTATACGTTGCGTTGAGAGAATCGAAGTCAACCGATCGCTGTCGGGTAAATGCATAACGTTCTTTGATATCGTTATGGAATGCAAGAAACGCCCGGGTCCAGGAAATGTTACGGTAATCTGCTGTCGGAGTCTGGTTCGCCGCAACAGGTGCAAAGGCTGCGATCAGTTCCTCGTTATAGGCAGATTCATTATTCTTCTCGAACGGTATGCAGGTGTCCTTCCAGACCATTCCGCAGCCCGGGCAACCTGCGGGATCCGTAGCTGCGGCTGATGGCAGAACACAACCGGCCATGAAGAGAAACAGGATAACAACAAACGCCAGATTGCAGAGGTTTTTCATACGGTAATTTTCCCGGGAACCGGCAGAAGCACTCATGATATAACCATTATTCTCTTTCAGTATGATAAGGGATGACCTGATTACCGGAAATTTACCCGATGATATCCCAGGAGGTACATGGTTCAAAAGCATAGACACCGGAAATGACGCTTATGAGAAGCAAGATATCCGGTCCAGTAGGATCTGAAAAAAATATGGAAACATCGGCCTCATTGTCATCGCAGTTACCTTCTTCTTCGGTATAAATCTCATGTCATTCATATCGTACGCGAGACGGGTAATCCAGCTCATTCTCATCCCGGAGTCTTCATTTTTTGCACCCGGCACAGGTCAAAGATATGTGACCATGCCAGCCAAAGGCAAAATCCTGATCCGAACAATTCTCCCTTTTCTGGTACTGGTTACCTCAGATGATGCCAGTTCTCCGGCAGGGATTAAAAAAAAGATCAGATGAACAGCATGATGCAGAGCATCACGCCAATGAGAAGTGTCAGGATAAGAGCAACCGGGGCTACCTTCCGGATGACCTCCCCTTCAATACCCAGTTTATCGATGACCGCCGCTGCATTGATGATCTTGGCTACAGCCACACCGGATGCTACCCCGCCTGCCACTGCATGAGCCGCATAAACCGAGAGGAAGTCAAGGGAGAGGACATCCGAGGATTTCTTCAGGATACCATAGAACATCACGTTGGATGATGCTTCCGAACCGGAGATAAATGACCCGAAGAGGCCGAGTGTCGGGCTGATCAGGGGAAACGTAATGCCAAAGGCGAGGGCAAGGAAGAGACCGATCACCGCGTTCATGTTAAATGCATCCGCCCCGGGGGCAAACGCGAGCGTCCCGCCAATCACCGACCGGCCGGACCAGTCCATCACGTATGCGATCGCAAAAAAGACCATTGCAGCAAGAGTCGGACTCCAGGCCCGCTTTACCCAGAGCGAGAGGATATCCCGTGCTTCTTTGCGGCTCCGGATAAGGAGCGGTGCGGAGATAATGGTACTGACAACTACCCAGAAGTAGGCCTGGTTCAGGAGTTTTAAATCCACGATCTTGTCGGCCACAACGGGAACTTTCTGGACCGGGCCGAGAAAATTGTAGAGTCCGGATTGGATAACCGGGATGCTGATGAGGACTGCAAAGGTAACCAGCAGGATCCAGGGGAAGGCTGCTTTCCAGAGTGGCATTGTACCCGTCACTGTCGGAATTGGTACAGGGGTCGGGACTGCATCTGCCGGTCTGCCCCGAAGAGCCCGCATGAGAAAGAGGACGGCGATGGTGACAAGCCCGGAAAAGACCCCTACAAGCCCGATTGCAGACGCAGGCAGGATATTGACAAAAAAGATTGCGGAGAACCCGAGGGTGAGTCCTGCAACGAGCGCCATGAAAAACCCTCGCCGGACTCCTTCAAATCCATCGGCAACCCAGAGCATGCCCAGGGCAAGGCCCGTGGAGATGACCGGCAGGAAGAGTGCAATCCTGCACCCGAGAACCTGGGCATCGAAACCGAAGGCCGCTGCCGGGATCGTGATGGGGACAGCAAGGAGCGAGAATGAAGTGAGCGGATCATAGCCAAGACAGGGAAGGGCGACGGCTGCCACGGGAGAGAAACCGAGAGCAAGCATTATGGGGGGCAGCATGGTGACCGGTGTTGCGCCGATTGAAACCAGGAATGACCCGAACCCGACATTCAGGATCATGATCTGCTCGTACCGCTCGGCTGCAATTGATTTGATGTACGCCGTAATCCGGGTGATTGCACCGGTCAGATCCATCATCGTAACCTGGAGGATGGTAAAGAGGACCATCAGCGAGATACCAAAGGAAGAGAGAACCCCGGCCCAGGATGCGGAGAGCGCTATTCCCAGGGAGGTCTGGAAGAAAAGGACCGCAATGATGACCGTCAAAAGCCAGCCAAGTACACCCATCAGCGTTCCCGATTGTTTCAGGAAAACAAGGCCGACAAAGATCACCAGGATCGGAAGGATGGCAAGGAGGAACAGGATAAGGGAATCGATGATCAACACTCCGTCATATGCTCATATCAGTGAATCATGGTCAAACAAAACCATATCGTTTTGATTATGAAATGTGGCCATAAGGGATGGAAAAACCGGGATGCCGGTAACAAAGCCAGATCGTAACCCGGACTTTACCCATCAGAATCAATCATAACGCTTCTTTAAAAAACAGCAGAATATGATTTGGGATTGATCTCATAGTAAATGAGAATATCTCAGTCCGTTAAAAGTCCCGTAAAAAATCCAGTTCACGACGATCAATCAACGGATTAATTTCGAATTTGTTATATGTTAGCATGCTACAAGTTAACAGGGAACCATGTTTGGATTACCGGATATCACCATTATTGCGGTTGGCGGCGTTGTGCTCGTCATCATTGTAGCATTGCTGTACTGGGGACTCACGTTCAAGGGGCATGACTGATGGCTGCTGACTGGATTACCATTGGCGTTGTCGGCCTCTACTTTATCCTGATGCTCGGCATCGGGGCATGGGCCTCACAGAAGATCAAGAACACGGAAGACTACATCCTTGCCGGGCGCCAGCTCGGGTTCTGGGTTTTCATTCTCATGATGATCGGCACAGTCTGCTCGGGCATGTCGCTGCTCGGCGTCTCGGGTCTCGGGTACAAAGCCGGCTGGCCAACCATCTGGGAGCAGATCTTTGTCCCGCTCTCGATTGGCATCTGCATCATCTTCTTCGGGGTCAAACTCCACAATGTCTCAAGGAGCGCCGGTTACATCACCGTGCAGGATTACCTTGCCCACCGGTTTGAAAGCCCGGTTGCGCTGAGGACGCTCTCCGCGGTGGCCGGTATCATCGTCTCGCTGATCTATCTCGTAGGCCAGTATACCGCAATCTCGATGGTGCTCATGTGGCTCTTTGGAATTCCGCTCTGGCTCGCGCTCGTAATCGCCACCCTGGTCACCATGGCCTATACGGCTATTGGCGGTCTCTATGCCGTGGCCTGGGCCTCGCTCGTCCAGTCAATCACGCTCATCATCGGGGTTCTTGTCATGGCCCCCATCATCATCTGGTATGCCGGCGGGTTCACGCATGTCAACGAGTTCATCGCCACCATCAACCCGAATCTCGTCATGCCGTGGAACCCGGTGGGAGCATTCGCACCACCGTACGTTGTCTCGTTCGCGCTCCTGCTCGGTCTCGGGCTTGCCTGTGCCCCGCACGTGATCAATAACGTGCTTGCCATCAAGGATGTCAAGTACTTCAAGTGGTCGCCGCTGATCGCCTTCCTTATCTACGGTGTGGTAATTTTCCTCCTGAAATTCGCCGGGTTTGCCGGTCTCGTCATGGTCAAGGAAGGGGTATTCACTCTTCCGGCAGTTTCGAATGCACAGGACTTCGTGATCCTGTACGGTATCCAGTATGCCATGCCGGTTATGGCGATCTGGGCCATCTTTGCAGTCATCGTGCTCGCAGCAGTCATGTCCACTACCGACCGGCTCATGCTCACGATTGGTGCAATGTTCTCGTGGGATATCTATAAGAAAGTCTTAAAACCGGATGCAGATGACAAGAGCGTCCTCCTCCTCTCCAAGATCGTTGTCGTTGTCGCGGCCCTGGGCACGATGATCATCGCGATCAATCCACCGGAGATGCTCGCCATCCTGATCTGGATGGGTATCGGTACGATGCTTGCCACATTTTCCGTCCCGCTCCTTGCCGGGTTATACTGGCGTGGCGCAACCCGGGAAGGTGCCCTTGCCAGCATGACGCTCGGACTCTTTGCAGCCCTGCTCTTCGGTTTCCTCAACTACTTCAAGGTCAAGGCGCTCGGCATTGACTTTGCCGCAATACCGCTCCACTTCTCGGCCTACGCATTCTTCATCTCGCTCCTTGCGATGATCGTTGTCAGTTCCCTGACAAAGAAGACTGCAACAAAAGTACTCGACGAGACGCAGACCGGCTGGTACATCTCAAAACAATAATCCACAGATAATACGCATTTGTGACACAAAAACAGAAGAAACCTTTTTTCATCATCCCGGGAAAGCAGATTAGCAGCATAGTATGGTGATTGCTCTTGCGAATCTGTGCTTCCTGCGGTGTACCCGCAAAACCTGACGATCAGTTCTGTGGCCAGTGCGGCACCCGGCTCGAACCGGAAACCGACGGGACTGCTGCTGCTTCTAACACCACCGTAATTCCGACAGTATCGGATCCAGGAGATTCCGGCAAACGCTCTCACCGCGCCCTGATACTCGGAGCCGCAGTAATTGTCATCGTTCTTATCATTCTCGCAGCGGGGTACCCGTTCCTCAATAGTTCCCCGTCATCCGGAAAGGCAGCCGCAACAAACCAGACCTCAACGATACCGAACGGATCCTATGTGATTGTCATCGATGAAGAACCGCTGACCACCGCGACAACGCCACCCTCCAACACAACGATCCTGCCAACAACGTCCCTCCCGATAACTACAACCAAACCTCAGGCAACCAAGGCCCTCATCTGTGCTTCCGATCAACGGCTATGCAATGGTACGTGTGTTGACCCAAGGACGAACAGCGGCCACTGCGGTATATGTGACAATGCCTGCGCGAAAGGACAATCCTGCGTCAATGGAAACTGCCAGAAAACCTGTGCATACGGGCAGACCGCATGCGTGGAGGGTTGTTTTAACCTCTCCTCCGATGCCGATCACTGCGGCACCTGCGACAACAACTGCCCGGCAGGCCTGCTCTGCGCGGATAGCAAATGTGTACCGCCAGAGACTCCCCTGCTGGTCTCATTCTGATAATGAGCCGGGAAATCTCTCACCCTCACGCATATAACTCCTGCCGGCAAATTCCTATGCAGTGACAACAGTAATTCTTGGCGGCGGACTTTCCGGCCTGACTCTTGCCCGGCTCCTGCACGAGCGCGGCGAAAAAGTCCTGGTTCTTGAAGCAGAACCGGCAATCGGCGGGCTTTGCCGATCGAAAACAACGGCAGGATTCACGTTCGATACCGGTGGATCCCATATCATCTTCTCGCGGGATACTGAAGTCCTCATGTTCATGCGCCGGATGATCGAAGGCAACGAACAGCGGAACAACCGGAATACCAAAATTTTCTTCAAAGGCCGGCAGGTCAAATACCCGTTCGAGAATGGCCTGTACGAGTTACCCCCGGAGGACCGGTTTGCCTGTATCAATGGCTTTGTGCAGAACCTTATCGCAGTTGAGAAAGGCACCATACCTGCACCCGTGAATTTCCGGGACTGGATCTATTACACATTCGGCCCGGGCATAGCCGAATGCTACATGGTGCCTTACAATGAGAAGATCTGGAAATATCCCACGGAGAAGATGTCGCTCCACTGGGTGGACGGACGGATCCCCCGGCCCCCGGTCGAAGACATCATCAAGTCCGCTATCGGGATCGAAACGGAGGGGTATACTCACCAGGCAGTCTTCTCATACCCGCTGGATGGCGGGATTGAGGCACTCGTCAAAGCCATCGCCAGCCCGGTCACCGAGTCCATCCGCATCGGGTTCCGTGTTACATCCGTAAAAAAGACCGGTAAAAAATGGCTCATAAGCAACAGCACCGAGACCATTGAGGCGGACCGGGTGATCTGCACGATCCCGGTCCAGCACCTGTTACCCTGCCTAAAGAACGTTCCCCCCGACGTAAGCGAGGCCTGTCATGCGCTCGTGTACAACTCACTTGCCTGCGTCAACATCGGCATCAAAGGATCTCTCCCGCCGGTCTCCTGGATGTACATCCCGGACAGAGACCTCGGCAAGACCAACCGGCTCTCGTTTCCGTCCAACTTCAGCCGACATGCAGCGCCGGAAGGATGCAGCGCCATCCTTGCTGAGATCACCCATCAGCCGGGCGATGAGATTGCCGCACGTTCCGATGGTGAACTGATCCATGAAGTGACGGGCATGCTTGATGCCATGCACATCTGCACCTCGGACAACATTGTTTTCTCGTCCGTTGAGCGCCAGCCGTTCGCGTACGTTGTCTACGACCTCGCCTACCAGAAGAACATCGCCATCATAAAGGACTACTGCGCCAAAATCGGTCTCCCGCTCGTTGGCCGGTTCGCCCAGTTCGAGTACCTGAACATGGACGGCGTCATCCGCTCGGTCTTTGACTTTATGGCACACGACAAAACAGCCTGAATGTACTTCTGCATCACGCTTATTATCCGCCAGACCCAAAAATGAACAAGGAGTCCTGAAAACCTGATGATATCTGTCGTTATCCCGACATTCAATGAAGAGGAGAATATTGCGCAGTGCCTGGTCTCGCTCTCCCACCAGAACATCCCGCGAAGCGAGTACGAGATCATCGTGGTGGATGGCGGGTCGAAAGATGCGACCTGCGAGATCGCGAAAAAATATGCCGACAAGGTCTTCACCCAGACCAGCAAAAAAGTCGGCGGTGCGCGGAACGATGGGGTCAATGCAGCAAAAGGAGAGATCATTGCCACAACGGACGCGGACTGTATCATCCCGCCCGGCTGGGTCAAACGGATTGGCGAAGATTTCCGGAACCCGGCCATTGTCCAGCTCTACGGTCCCGTGTACCCTATCGAAGAGGGTTTGAACAACCGCTTCTCGCTCATGCTTGCCAACACATTCTCGCGGATCGGCTACTACAGCCGGACATTCTATTACACGCTGGGCTGCAACACCGCATTCCGGAAAGATGCGTTCATACAGGCAGGCATGTACCGTTGCATCGATGCCGGGGACGATCTTGAAATCGCAATGCGGATGAAAGATCTCGGTAAAGTAAAGTTCGACGGGAAGCTCAGTGTCGGATTCTCGATGCGGCGCTATAAGCAGTTTGGCACCATGCAGTCCCTGTACGAGTGGGTGGCCATTGTTTCCGATGGCGGCGAGAGCGGGAAATACACCTACACGCAGAAGAAATACAAATGATCGCCAGGATCACGTCAGGTCTGGATTAATATGACCTCAATGCCCCATCCCCGCCCGGAAGACCTGAATACACGTGAATGTATTCAAGTATTCAATGAGAACGAGTTTGCCCGACTGCTCGGCATGGTGATCACCGAGGCCCGCGACGGGTATGCCCGTGTCACGATGAACTGTACGGGTAAACTGAACCCATCCGGCGCAGCACACGGCGGGGCAATCTTCGCGCTCGCAGACCAGGCCTTCGGGATTGCCTCGAACTGTGGCGGCATACACCGGACCGCCATCTCGATCAGCATCCATTATCTCGCTCCGGCAACGGGCGATCTTGTTGCCATTGCCGAGCGGGTGAAAGACAATGGTACTACTGACACGTTCCGGGTGATAATTTATGCCGGAGACCGCACCGTTGCGGAGTTCACTGGCGTGGCATTCCGGGTATGATCTTTTTCTTTTGTAACAATTATTTTAAAAATATCCCATGACGAATGGAACAGGCAATCGTTTTTCCGGAAGTCTGTGGGAATCACAGGTCATTTTTTCGTTTATTTGAAGTTTCAGATTATTACAGCGATACAGGAATATTTTAAGAGGGAAAAAAGATAAATAGAATCATTCAAAGACGTAGCGAGGTGATTGTATGCCGACAAGTAAGAAACAGATGACGAAACTGAACCAGGCAAAGAAGGTCAAGGCAGAAGAGCTCTCGAAGCAGGCAGCGTCGGGTAGCGAAAGCGCAAAGAAGAAGCTCAAGAAACTTGAGAAAAAACTCAAGTGAGCCAACGGGACGTTGTCTTGCTCATTTTTTTATCCGAAACGTTTTCTTAAATAAAATCTCCGCGCTTTTTAAAAATCTAAAAAATTTTCAAATTTTTTTTGTTATCAGCCGGAAAAATTCCGGATTTTTCATGAAGTCCCTGGAATTTATCTAAAAAATCTTTGGCGTGAAAAAATTTCACATGAAATCAACTCATTTCAGACAGGTACGATCAGACCACGTGCATCGACACGGGAGTTTCCAAAAAGCAGGACACATCCCGTCCAACGGGTTATCATTCATTATACACACAGAGCAGTAGGGTATTTCGTGCAGTTGCCCGGATCGAAAATAACAAAGGTTTCAAGAACATATAAAATACAGCATCAGGCCATTGTCCCATGTATCATATTCTGTATGTTGACGATGAACCCACCCTGCTCGACATCGGCAAACTTTTCCTTGAACAGAGCGGGGAGTTCATCGTTGATACCATCTCCTCTGCAACGGCGGCACGCGTACTGCTGGATACAAAAGAGTACGATGCCGTTATTTCCGATTACCAGATGCCGGAAATGGATGGCATCGCCTTCTTAAAAACGATACGGACTTCCAAAAATACTATCCCGTTCATCCTTTTCACCGGGCGGGGGCGTGAGGAGATCGTTATCCAGGCCCTGAATGAGGGCGCAGATTTCTACATCCAGAAAGGCGGGGAGCCCAAAAGCCTGTTTGCCGAGCTCTCAAATAAGATCCGCTACGCCGTCATGCGCAGGCGCGCAGAAAATTCACTGAAACAGAACGAGGCACAACTCAGGCAGATCATTGATCTGGTCCCCCACATGATCTTTGCAAAAGATGCAAATGGGAATTTCCTGCTCGCGAACCAGGCTATGGCAAATATGTACAGGACAACAGCTGCCGAGCTCATTGGAAAATCACAGGCACACTTCCACAAGGATGCTGACGAACTCCGGTACATGCTCGAAGACGATCGCGAAGTCATAACCACAGGAAAAATCAAATATATCCCGGAGGATTTCCGTATCAGTACCTCCGGAAACCGCCGTATCTTCCAGACAACCAAGGTCCCTTTTATCACCATTGGCTACAATCAGCAGGCCGTGCTGGGGGTTTCCATCGATATTACAGAACAGAAAAGAACAGAGCTGGCATTGCGCGAGAGCGAGGAGCGGTATCGCTGCATCGTCGAGACCACGGACGAAGGCATCTTCCAGCTGGATGAGAAGTTCACGATACTTTATGTCAACCGGAGAATGGCAGAGATGCACGGCTGCACTCCGGAAGAGATGACCGGACAACCCATTGCGTCATTCATGGCAGCAGAGGATATCCCGGCAAATTCCTCACGGATAACCGCGTGCCGGAACGGGAAAAGCACCCGGTACGAGCGCCGTTACATGACAAAAGATGGTGAGATCCGATGGATGCAGGTATCGGCAACTCCCTTTGTGGACCCGGACGGCACATTCCGGGGATCATTTGCAATGTGTTCGGATATATCGGATCGCAAAGACGCAGAAGAGGAGATTGCACGCCGCAGCGAGGAACTTCACGCTGCATACGAGCAGCTGGCCGCCAGCGAGAAAGAGATCCGGCAGAATTATGATAACCTGACAAAAAGCCAGGAACTGCTTGCAGAAAGCGAGAAGAAGTACCGGAACGTGGTCGAGGACCAGACTGAATTTATCACCCGGTTCCGACCGGATGGCACGCTTGTATTTGTCAATGAGGCATACTGCCGGTATTTCAGCCTGGATCGTGAAACAACTCTCGGTAAACGGTTCCGGCCAAAGATCCCTGCTGATGATAAGGATCGGGTCAAACAATTCTTTGCCTCATTACATCCGGCCCACCCGGTCGACAGTATAGAACACCGGATCATAATGCCTGACGGGACAATCCGGTGGCAGTGGTGGAGTGATCGTGCTATCTTTGATGCATCCGGGACGGTAACCGAATACCAATCCGTTGGCCGCGATGTTACTGAAGAAAAAGCAATGCAGGCCGCGTTGCAGGAAAGTGAAACCCGGTTCCGTCAGCAGTACCAGAATAATCCCCTTGCTATTTTCACGTGGCAACAACGGGACAACGATTTCATCCTCGTTGACTGTAACAGGAAAGCAGAACTCATTTCCGGTGGACGATCGAGTGATTACCTGCAAAAGACCGCATCTGAGATCTATGCAGACCAGCCCGGATTCATTGACGAGATCGCGCAATGCATTTCAGAAAAGAACGTTGTCACTATGGATCTGGAATCAGAGCATTTCATGCCGGGAAAGTATGTCCATATCAACGCGGCTTTCGTTCCACCGGATCTTATTATGGTCCATATGGAGGATATCACCGAGCGTAAGTCAACGGAAGTGGCACTCCGGGAAAGCCAGCGAATGCTTGCAGAAGCAATGGACCTGGCGAATCTTACGAGCTGGGAATGCGATATCCGCACAGGCATTCTGACGTTCGATGACCGTTTCTCAATGCTGTATGGTACGGATGTTAATGGTAAAGGCATCCGTCAGATGACCGCAGAAGCCTATATCCGGGATCTGGTTCATCCGGATGATCGCCATATCCTTGCTGAGGAAGATGAAAAAACCCGGACGTCACCGGACGCGGATTACGTATCACGGAGGGAATACCGGATTATCCGCGGGGATGGAAAGATCCGGTATATCGAGATGTGTGTCGGGATCACCAAAGATGCTGATGGCCGGACTATCAAGACTCATGGCGTAAACCATGATATCACCGAACGCAAAGTGGCAGAAGAAGCACTTCATCGTGCGAACCGCCAGCTGGGTCTGCTTTCCGGCATCACGCGACACGATGTCCTGAACAAAGTTACCTCAATTTACGGGTACCTTGAACTTGCAAAGATGCGAGCACAGGATCCAGAACTTATAGTGTACCTGGAAAAAATCAGAACTGCAATCACGGAGATCCAGTCACAAATCGAATTTAACCGGATCTATCATGATCTTGGCGCCAAAGAACCGCAGTGGATCAAACTGGATACGGTCATTTCCCGCATAAACGTACCAGCAACGATGACCCTTGATGCTGACGTACAAGACATCTGGGTATTTGCCGATCCCATGCTGGAAACGATCTTTTCCAATCTTCTGGACAACTCCCTCCGTCACGGAAGACAGGCAACCCACATTGCAGTTTCAGCGCATTCCTCTGGCGGAGATCTGGTTATTCTCTGGGAGGACAATGGCGTTGGCGTTCCTGAAGAGGAAAAAGAACGGATCTTCGACCAGGGATTCGGGAAAAATTCCGGTCTGGGGTTGTTCCTCATCCGGGAAATTCTTTCCCTGACTGGTATCACCCTCAGGGAAAACGGGATCGCAGGTAAAGGAGCACGGTTTGAGATGGTCGTACCAAAGCGGCAGTACCGTTCTGACAATTCCTAAAAATGGTAAGTACCAGCATCCTTCCTGTCAGGATCTCAGTCAGCCATTATCTTTCGAGAACGTTTTTATCATGATTCTTCGGTTCAAAAAGGGGTTGACGGCATAAAAGGAAATGCGCGTTTGAATGTACAATTAAAAAAATCAGAACTGAGCACAATAGGGGTTATTTTGTCCTGACCTGAAACGGGTCAACAATTTTCATACCCGGAACGATCCCAGTACTTTTCTCATAATTTTTTTGTGAATCGAGGCAATGTACACTACCAGCCAAAAACCTGAACGAATAGTTACTCAAGTATCAGCATCGCAATCGATCTTCCGCAAAAATTTTCAATCACACCCTCAGCCCCTTTTTAAAATTTTTCAGGCAGGGTCCGTTTGATCGGCAAACCCTCTCACGCCGGCAAATCAAAAAATTTTGTAGCATGTACATGCATTTTGTAGCATAATTGCCCGATTGTAGCCTCATCAACTAACACATCATGATCGCGATTGAAATTTTTTCAGCAGAGTCTGGCTCAAAAAAAATGCTCTAGAATACCTTAATCAAGACTAATTGACGGAATACCGTACGTCCCTGAAATACACTCTGTGAATAGAGGATAGTCAGCAACCCTGATATTCTTGTGCAGGAACGAGATGATAGTCAGTAGGTACCGGATCGCACGGTTTCCGGAAGATGTTTGAATATCCGGCTGGCTTTTTTACCCTATAGTGATCATATCCGGTGCCCACTGCCGGTTTAGATCTTAGCTTTTCTTTAGTTCGGGCTAAAATTTAGTAAAGTACTGGATCCAGGAAAATACCGAATAACTTACAGAATGCAACACGAACCAGAATATAGTTCGGGGGTGGGAAACCCCCGTTGTTGTCGAATTGTGCGGTACCGGTCTTCCGCATTCGGATGAGAGATTTCATGACATCACATTATGTCCCGGCATACCTCTGATTTATAACACCTCACCCATAGTGAGGGTATATTATCGTAAAACCGGAGGGAAAATAATTCTTTGCCACCCAATGATGCATGGCATTTGTGAACGTCAATAGTTTTTTCCTTCTTTCATTCCCCGAAAAACCGGCGCACACGTGAGCCTTGCGTGTAAAAAAAAGAGATTTCCGTTATGAGATTACTGGTGTCCCATGGCGAAATGGATTGCCTTATGGATGCAGGTCGCACCTTCATTTTCCTGCCCCATCTTCTTGAGGAGAATACCTTTATTGAACCAGCATTCAGCATCTTCCGGATCGCAGCTCAGCGCACTGTCATAACATTCGATTGCATCGTTATACTTGCCCATCGCATCAAGGGCATTTGCTTTGCTCTGCCATGCACGCGTCTGGGTATACTTTGACGAGCCTTTCAGTGCCCGATCATAGTATTCAAGCGCCTTTACAACCTGCCCCATGATCAACAGTTCATCGCCGTACTTAATCCAGGGATCCGTCTGGGATTCTATCTCAAACCTGCCTTCATGAACTCCACGCATGTCATTTTCCCCCCTCCACGGTCCTTGAGATCCGTCTCTCATACCGTGGATAAAATATAGTAAAATAAATGAGATTATATTTTTTTGCAATAAATGGTTGCATACCTGAAATGCTTTCATGGCTGCAATTATAAAGTGCACAACATAGATGATGAGCAAATCTTTATAATTTGATGACGGGAAAAAGATTATACTTTAATAATACGTGTGCATTATCAACCGGTCATAAAATAAATGGTAAAAACGTGCAAAATCGTTCGGGCTCTCTACTCCCGTAGCCCATACGTGGAATCCCTGGTCCTCATATGCTTGAAGAAGAAAAGATCTCCCGAATCAGAGCTATCCTGAAAACACATACCCGCGGGATGACAATCTCCGATATTGCATCGCAGCTGAAGATGAACAGGAATTCTCTTGCAAAATATCTGGAAATTCTCCTGATCTCCGGACAGGTTGAAAGCCGGACCTATGGCACGGCCCGGGTATTTTTCCTGTCGCACCGGATACCTATTTCAGCCATGCTGGACATGTCATCCGATCTCTCCATCACCCTGAATGAAAATAATGAAGTAATTTTTTTTAATGACAATTTTCTCCAGTTCTTCGAGTTAAAACGAGAGGACGTGACGGGCAGACATATCATCACTATTCCGTGCAATGCCATCCGCAACGTAAATCTCCACGAGATATTTTCCGATCTCATTGCTGATGACGGGAAGATAAAAGAAGTACGGGTAGAAAAGGAAACGGGAGAATGGTATTTCAAGATCAAAAGTATCGGAACTGTTTTTGATGATGGACGTAAGGGCGTAACCATCATCATGGAGGATATTACCCGGGAAAAGAAATATCAGCTCGAACTGGTAGCAAATGAAGCCCGGTACCGGGGAATCGTGGAAGACCAGACCGAGTTCATCAACCGGGTCAGACCTGATGGGACAATCACCTTTGTGAATGAATCTTTTGCCCGGTTTCTCGGAACTACTGCGGAGGCTCTCACCGGTACCTCAGCCCTGCCCTTTATTTTCGGGGATGATCAGGCAAAAGTGGACCGGCTGATCTCCCTTCTCAAAACCGGAATCCCGGTGGCAACCAGTGAAGTCCGTATTGTTGATTATGCCGGTCGGACAAGATGGTGTCTCTGGACTATTCGTGCATTACATGATGGGACCGGCGCGGTTTATGAATACCAGAACGTTGGTACGGATATAACAGAGCGCAAGGAAGCAACGGAAAAACTCACCCTGTACCTCTCCCAGATGGAGTTTTTCTCCAAAAAACTCGAAGAATTCTCCGAACTGCCATGGGATGCAGACATCTATGCTGCAATCGGCACCGGGTTAACGGATCTCCTGCCCCATGCAATTGTTGATGTGAATGACTATGACCCGGTTACAAAAACACTGAGAAAACGGGCTGTTTTCGGAACCCATGCCGAGACGTTTGTAACCAGGTGCCGGGAGAATAATTTTCCCTGGGATGATGCCCCGGCATACGACAGTTTGACACAGCTTCTTGCATCCGGAAAACTCTACCACCTTCCGGGAAGACTTCATTATGCATCCTTTAAACAGATTTCTCCAGAAACCGCAAGAGAAATTGAAACAGAACTGAACCTGGGGGATTTCTATTCGATTGGTCTCACGTGGAGGGGAAATCTCCTGGGAAATATCCTGTTCATTCTTCCGGAAGGAGAGACAATAGATACTATCCCTCTCATCGAACTTTATGCCCGGGCAGCGTCAATTACCCTCCAGCGGCATGTCGTGGATACTGCACTCCGGGAGAGTGAGCGTAAGAGAGTTGACGATATTATCAAGAACAGTGAAAATTATCTCCTGAAAATATTCAACTCCACCCAGTCAGGGATAGCCATCATCGATCCCGGGACGCATACCATTTTTGACATCAATTCAACCGCACTGGAGATGATCGGATGTGAAAAAAATGCCGTCATCGGTGCGCCGTGCAACCTGGTGTTCTGCCCTTCCGAGAAAGGAGCCTGTCCAATCACCGATAAGAATCTGGATATCACCCGCACTGAATGCACCATACGCACACCGAAGGGCGAGAGAAAACCCGTACTCAAGACCGTAGTTCTTGTTTCCATCAACAGCAGGACATACCTTCTTGAAAGTTTCCTTGATATCACCAAACAAAAAAATGCCGAAGACTCCCTGCGTGCCGACGGGGAGAGGTTCCGGAATCTTGCCGAGATGCTTCCCCAGAATGTCTGGGAATGCGATGCTTCCGGAAAATTTACCTTTGTGAATAACTGCGGAATGGAAATGTATGGTATGTCAAAGGAGGATTTCCGGCAGGACCTGTATATATGGCAGACGATCCACCAGAAAGACCGGGACAGGGTGCTGAAGAATTATAAGAAAGCTCAGATTCAGGAACCATCAGACTTTCCTGTATCCCATGAATTCACGGCAGTGCGAAAAGACGGGAGTACGTTCGATACCGTGGTCTACCATGTCCCGATTGTTCATGAAGGAAAAGTTGCCGGTATGCGTGGGATTGGCATTGACCTTTCTGCGAATAGAAAAATATCAGGAATGCCGCAAAAAACATAAGGCCCGTGTTTTTCCTGCTTCAGTTCACTCTTCACTAGCATTGAGGGCATAAAACCCGGGGGTGATTTCGCAGGAAACAATGGTGCGGATCACAGGAATAATTGCACCAACGGGAGTATCCGGTACAACACCGGCATGACAGCACGACATCTGGATCACGCAATATACAACCAATACTGATTTCTCGCAGGGAATTTTCCACCGACAACTTTTATTCACACCTTCCACCCATATTGCCTTATGACCCCGGAACAGAATGCGGTAAAAACCGTGGCAGAACTCATGGCCCTTGCTGCCAGGACAGCCCCCAAAGGCAAGGGGGAAGACACGCTGGAGATTCGCGTGCTTACGAAAAAAGAAACAGATACGCTCGCAACCCGGCTGGAGAACCTGGGTGGAGAACGGAACATCGGGTTCTTCATCCGTGATGCCAGGAACCTGGCAGCATCCGATGCCTGTGTCCTTATCGGCTCGCGGGGAAATACCATCGCCGGCATCAACTGCGGTGGATGCGGATATCCCACGTGCGCAGAATTCGAAAAAGCACGGAAGGGCAAAAAGAAATCCGATACGCCCTATGACGGCCCGAACTGCGTGATCCGGATGGCCGATCTCGGGATTGCGGTTGGTTCCGCAGTCAAGACCGCCCAGATCCACAATGTGGATAACCGGGTTATGTACTCCGCAGGAGTTGCTGCACGTGACCTGAAGTTCCTGCCAGAGGAATGTACCGTTGTGTACGCTATCCCGCTCTCGGCAACAGGTAAAAATATCTTCTTCGACCGGCCATCCAGCCACGGATAACCTTTTTTTTACCGCGCGGGTTACAGGAAGAGGAGCGGATTGAGTTCCTTCGATGGATCCGAATGATTCCGGATCCTTTGGATGATCGCCAGTTCGGCATTCAGGCCAAGATCCCGGCTGAACCGCGCTGCCTGTTCGAGCTTGTCTGCGGTATCTGCGTACTTGTCCGGGAACTTCCCGGCCTCATTGTGATAGAGCAGAGCTTCCGAGATGAACATCCGGACAATTCCCCAGCGGGAATTGATCTGGCAGTAAATCTCAAAAGCATTATCATATTTTGTCTCCAGGTCGGCAGGAAGGGGAGTGCCTGCTTTCTGGTAGGCAATACGCGCCAGTTCGCATTCCCCGATAAGCGTATGGGCATATCCCCGTATATTGCGGATTCGCTGGAATGCAATCTTTGCCTCGTCATATTTCCGGGCAGATTCTTCAAGGAACTGTGCCCGCTCTGACCCTTCCGCACAAAATGCCCGGGCACGCAGGAGTTCTGCCTGATCGGGGAGAAGCCATGACAGACCACGGAACATCTCCCCGCTTCGGTAAATCTTCTCAGCAGCAGCATAACCGGCAGCTGATTCCGGCAACCTGCCTTGGATCCGTTCGGCAGATGCGGTCAGCCGTTGGATGTCGCCATGCAGTTCCTGGACATCCATGTCCGTTCCCTCCGGATCCGCTTCGCGACAGAAATTTGCGGCCTGGGTAAACCGGCTAATGATCGAGGATGTGGAATCCGCGCTGCTGATAAGATCTACTTCACCAATCCCGAACAGGTTCTTGGCTTTAGAGAACGGGCTTGCGCCACGATCGTGGTACTGGTCAAGAAACGCCTGTCTGGCCCCGGCTAATTCATTGAGGTAAAGGAGGAGCGTGCCGCGGGAAATACGGGCACTGTCGAGAATCCCGGCAATGTTCACACCATCAGTTTGTGCACGTTCCACTCCGAGATCAAAGGTATCGAGCGCCTCCTGGTGCAGATCAAGGGTATAAAAGAACCCGGCATACCACAAAAAGAAGCGAATCGTACTCTCTTCCTGGGGTGCCGCAGCCACGAACCGGAGGAAGTCCCGGGCCAGCTGGCTGTCGATATCACTGGCCGGCACACGGTTTTCATAAATATCCGAGTAGATTCCCTCAAGATAATTATCAATGGCAGTACTGTTACCAAGGTGTGTCTTGAATGACGCATATTCTGCCGAGACCTGGTTGCCACGTTCCGTGCGCTCGCCGAATGCCGCAATAAAACGCGGGTGGGGCAGAGTTGTCGCACCGTCCCTGCTCTGCCGGGACAGTTCATGGAGAAGGATCGTGAGATCGAGCAGGCCGGCATCCGGGCCATCGCGACACTTGGTCATGATATAATAATTGAAGAGCCACTGGCGCCGGATAAAATAATACGGGTTAATCCGCTCATTGCCCGTGCGTGCTGCAATGCCACGGGATATGAGGGACTCCAGCCGTTTCCTGAGCGCAGACTCAGAGATGTCACGGGAACCTTTTTCTTTCGCACCGGAACCCTCTCTCGGGGTATTGACCGCAGCAAGGATCTGCCGGAGCCGAAGCGGCCCGTTGTACAGAACCGTCAGGGTCTCCCTGCCGGCAGCAGTGAGATCGGGCACATCATTGACCATCCGTGTGAAGGTTATCCGGTCAGGGTACATGGATAGTAAATGATATTATTCGCCGGTATTAATGCGTGATCAGTTGTGCGTGACAATAAAACAACAAGGGATCCGGGGGACGCGGGAACGGAAAATTTTTTTCCTTTTTCCCACGTTCCGTGATATTAATACTAGAATCATGAATCTCCCCTTCAGGCCGGGAATAAACCAAAATCCGTTACTTTTGGTACGGTTCTTCGTAGTTTCAGATGATTGGGATCGGATACGGATTGCTGACTATCCACTCATCACAGGAAAATTTCAGATACGCAAAGGGTTCCTTCAAGTTGTCTGGATTAAGGTATTCCAGAGCCTTTTTTCAGCCAGACTCTGCTGAAAAAAAATTGCTCTGTAGAAAACCTTTTTTGAAATAACATTCCTCATTCCCCTGTTTGTACACCATGCGACCCCCCCTCCCCCATGGTGCCTGGACAATCCCTTCATTCATCCTGTAAACCTGCACGAATCCGGCACGGAAAAGGGAGGGGCCTGGGGGGGTCTGGCGGTGTACTATGATACTTTGTCGTCCGTGACCAACAGATCCGGGGGAAAATTCCCGATAGTACTTACCTGAATTATATCGGTTTGTTCGCACGGGAAGTACACCGCCCGACCCCCGCCAATATATGCAACGGTAGCCCGGGAGCGTTATCATTTCGAAATGATTTCTACAGAGCAAAAAAAACCAATCGCGATCATGATGTGTTAGTTGATGAGGCTACAATTGGGTAATTATGCTACAAAATGCATGTACATGCTACAAAATTTTTGATTTGCCGGCGTGAGAGGGTTTGCCGATCAACCAGACCCTGCCTGAAAAATTTTGAGCAGGGGGTGAGGGGGTGGTTGAATTTTTTTTGCCGGAGATCGATTGCGATGCTGATACTGGTGAAACTATTCGTTCAGGTTTTTGACAGGAAGTGTACATTGCCTCGATTCACGAAGAAATTTTGAGATAAGTACTGAACCCGATATGCAGATCTCATGCACCATTACCGGGTTGCAGGGATATATTCCCTGTTTTGGCATCCGGACCGTTCTCTTACCTTTTCAACGGGAACAAACACGAGAAATACGAAACATTAAATCTGGTTGCTCCTAACAGGAACTGTTACCCATGGCAATCATGAAAATCCGTGGCGGCGATCTCGATCTTGTGGAATACGAGTTCGGTACGTTTGCCCCGGGAAAAAATCTCAAGACCCTGGGGCTTGAGAAGAAGAAATATTCTCTCAAACCCGTTACCGGGACCGTGCTCGTGAAAGCCCCAGCACGGATCCACCTGACCGTATTGGACATGAACCGTTTTGCACCGGACCACCCAGGCGGAGGGGGCATCGGGTTTGCCATCCAGTGTTACTGCACCGCAGAAGTCCGCTGCACAAAAAAGGAGATTACTATCGACTATAACCGGGCACCCATTGTCAAAAACTTTGTCGAGGTCTTCCGGAAGATCACCGGATACAAAGGCGGGTTTGCGATACGGGTGACCGATCACGAGCACAAACATGTGGGGCTCGGCTCGACCAGCACGGTTATGATCGCGGTTGCAACCGCCCTCAACGATGCAGTCGGCTCCCCGCTGACTGTCACCCAGCTCCGGCATCTGATCGGCCATAACTATGTCGAAGAGACCGCAGACGGGAAAATCGCGTTCGGCTTTGAGACCGGTGTCGGCCCGGCAGCCAGTATCCATGGGGGCATGGTCCTGATGGGCGATGAGCTCTCGCTTGTATATCATCACTCGTTCGCAGAAGGAAGAAATGTGTATATCCTCATCCCGCCCACGGACATCTCCTCAGCCGGGACGCAGGAATTCGATCTCCTGATGAATAAGGCCCGGACCCTCGATTACCGGGATCGTGAGCTCAAGGCATATCTCTTCCTCATGGACCTGGTCCCGGCCCTTGAACGGGATGATGTGAGAAAGATTGGGGAAGTCATCTGGGAGATCGAGTTCCGGGGCTCCAAACGTGCCGAAGTGGAGCATCACAGTTACGGTATCTATCATTACATGAACCTGCTCCGCGAACGAAAACTGGAGTTTGTGGGCATGAGTTCGGTTGGTCCCTCAATTGCCGTTGTCACCGAACTCGATAAATCCGCAATGAAAAAAATGCTGGACCCGCTCGGCCTGAAAATTGCCATTGTAACAAAGGCCGACAACAAGGGACTGGTTATTACAAGAACAGATTAACTTTTTTCCTCGTGTCCGGCATTTTTACGATATGAAGACAATAAAAAATACTATTTGGTCCGGGAAAAATACAGGGGAGATATGCAGGTCAGGTTACCTGTCGTTCTTCTCATTGGCCGGTTTTTTACACCATGCCATGATCAGACTGGCAACAATGAAGAGGATCGTGGCAACAGACAGGGCAACAACACCGATCATGAGAAGACTCATGTTCTCTTTGACAACGGTAAACGTACCCAGATAATATCCCGCCAGGACGATGACAAGCGCCCAGGAAATCCCCCCGAGTATATTATAAAAGAGGAATTTCGGGTACCGCATTGAACCAATCCCGGCAAGGCAGGGTGCAAATGTCCGTACCATCGGGACGAAACGGGCGACAAAGATGGTCGCTCCTCCATATTTCTCAAAGAACCCGTAGGTTCTGTCGATATACTCCTTTTTTACCAGGTTCGGGAAACGTTCAAGGAAAAAATGAAGCCCGACACGGTTGCCTATCCAGTAATTCAGGGTATCTCCAAGCACAGCCCCGACAATGATTACGATAAGCAGGTACTCGAGGTTGAGGATACCGCTTGCGGCTGCTGCCCCGCCGACAAAGAGCAGACTGTCACCGGGTAAAAACGGGGTGACAACAAGACCCGTTTCCAGAAAAATGATGATAAAGAGGATGACATATGTCCAGATCCCGTACTCGTTGACAACCAGGGGGAGGTTCTGATCGATATTGAGCGCAAGCGAGAGGAGCGAATCCAGCATATCTTCAGGAATATGTGCACCGAGCCTATATTAAGATACGGCGCTGACAGAAGGATGCAGGATTCCTGTGCAAATACTTAACGGTTATCCGGTTAAATCAGTATCAGAAAACCTGCGTTCAGTTCTTATCGCACGAACGTTCATCCGATAGCATACTATAGGGGAAATAACCATGGCCGACATCACTCCGCACATCACCCGGGGCTTGCTCCTGCTCATCTGCAGTGCATTCCTGATTACCATCCCGGCACATGCATTCACTGCCGATTCATTAGATATTACCGTGGATAAGAGCGGGGATGCAACCGCAACGTTCCGGTTCACTCTTGAAGGGCTCATCGAGAACGCCATCCCCCAGTCCATGCTCGAAGAGCAGCTGGTGAAAGGGCTTGCCGGCAGTTCCGATCCCCCTCAGCTCATCTCGATGGACAGGTCAAGCGCCTCCCTTCTCCTGAAAAAATTTGCGAATGTGAATGATGTTCCCACAGGAACTGAATACCTGACCAGTACCATGGACTTCAAGAAGGCGGAGATCGCGTTACAGAGCTCCGCAGTGAGCAATGTCATCACCGCTGATTTTTCACCGGCAAAAGTGACCATCACCTTCCCGGACAACTATGCCCGGGTTTTCAATAATGTGGACTCGCTCCCTTCTATCACCCATACCATTGTTGATCCGGAGAAAGCGGCTGCAGCTGCTGTATCGGCAAACACGGGATCCATCAATATCTCTGCATCCCCTTCGGAAGCCGAAGTCTGGATGGACGGAGTCTATATCGGTAATGCACCATCCACCTTTGATGAGATTACACCGGGAGCCCACACGCTCCAGTTCCAGAAAAGCGGGTATGCCCCGGTAACAAAAAACGTTAATGTGACTGCAGGCAGAACCCTCCGGATCTCCGTAGTCCTTGCCTATACCGCCACGACACCCGAGGCTACCCAATCCCCGGGCTTTGGAGGCATTCCTGCAGGAATTGCGCTTGCCGGTTGTGCTCTCCTGTGGGCATCCCGTAGACATTGAAGAACTTGTTCTCCATTTTTAGTCAGAAAAAATTTCCTTACCGGGTAATCGTCCGCTGTCATACGCCACATTCCCCAATGGGGAACGTGACGGAGTGCGATGATGCCGGCAGATTATCCAGAACCATTGACCAGGGGTATCCGGTTGTAGCGATAATATCCGGGACCCTGGATCCAGATTATCAGATGAATCCAATACCCTGGTTTTCCGGATCAGGTTTTCAGGCAAAACCGGTATGATTAAAACGGTATGATTTTTGTATTGGAGACGGGATCCTGAAATGATCTGCCCCAGACAATATGCATCACAGAATGGACTGGATGACTACTAAAAAGAAAGGAAACCGGTTAGTGTCTCCTGCGGAGAACAATAAATGCTGCACCAAGAATGGCGATGAATCCTGCTACCGGTATCATGGGGGATTTCAGGGTCGGGGTGACCTGGGTCAGGGCAGCTGAAACCGTGCTTACTGCACCGGTGTTCACCGGTGTGGTAACACTGTACTCCTGGTACCCATCCATTTTGATGGATACCACATGACTGCCTGTTGGCACCGTACTGATCGAAAGGGGAGTGATTCCTATGAACTGGTTGTCAAGGAAGACATTGGCGCCCGACGGGGATGACGTGACGGACAGGCCACCGGTGCCGGAGGGAGTCGTGGTTGGCTGGAGGATTGCACTCACTTCTGTAACGGTGTTTGAGGAGACTGACGTACGTGTGGAATATTGCTCGTACCCTGACCGGGTGAGAACAACGGTATGAGTCCCGATGGCGATATTGTTCAGTTTCAGGGATCCGGACGCAGGGGTCTCACCCATAGTGCTGCCATCGAGGGTTACTGTTGCACCACCGGGGCTGGATGAAACATAAAGCCAGCCGGTTGTGCTGGCCGGTACCGGGTTAAGCGTGGTATCTACGGTCTTGGTACCACCGGACGGAACTTCTACCGAGGATTTCCAGTCATAATACCCGGCATGATCGATCTCAAGGATGTGAGTACCGGGAGCCAGGTTGTTTATTGTCATCGGAGTGATGCCCTTGTAGGTCCCATCGAGATAAATATTCGAGTTGGTCGGGGACGACAGAACATAGAGAGCACCTGATGTTGATAATGCAGTGAGCGGACAGTACACGCTGGTCTGCGAACCGGACGAGACCGAAGTCGTGGTTGAATAGGTGCGGTATCCGTTCTTCTCCGCAGAGATGGTGTACGTTCCCGGCCAGACATCCGAAATCGTCAGCGGGGCAAGACCCCGGTAATCACCGTTGAAGTAGATCTCTGCCCCGGATGGCTGGGATGTGACGTAGATCCACCCATAACTGACGGGCGTCGGGGTAACGATCTGGTTCAGCGTTGCATAGATGGTCGTGGTCTGCCCTTCTGCGGGCATCGTGACACCGGAGGTGTACGTGGTATAACCGGATTTCTCAACCGATGCAGTGGTATAGGGAGTTCCGGTAGTGTACACCAGGATACTCAGGTCACCATTGGTGGTCATTCCCTTGTATTCCCCGTTGAGATACACCGCAGCACCATCTACATTCGAGTAAACGGTGATCCATCCTTCGCCACCCCCGAGAGCAGCAACTCCCGGTACGGAGGAGAACAGAAGGCAGATCGCGATCAGCACAAGTATTGCAGAAGTCTTCATGGTCTTTCACCAGTGAGGGTACGTAGGTGCGGATACCATAAAACAGTATCAAAATTACGGCATCATTCCTCTTTTTTGAATACCGCTGAAATTTCCGATCTCCGGTACTCTGTTCCCCGGACCCGGAGCGACCATTCCGTCACCCTGATAGATTCCCGGAGAAGACCTGAAAAGAGAGTCTCAACTTCCTTTTCGGTAAAATAATGGGTCTGGACACCATTGCCCCGCAAAAACGTCCCAGGTTCCGTCTCGCGACCGGTACCGGCCCGAAAATCATGTATTGAGAAATCGGTAAACCAGAGCTGGCCACCCGGGGAGAGTACCCGTATGATCTCCCTGGCGATTGCTTCACGTTCAGGAATCTTCCCGTGACCAATAATATGGAATGCCGCAATACCGTCAAAAGATCCGGAACCGAACGGAAGCGACACGGCATCAGCAATGGCTATGTCTGCTCCGGATCCTTCCTGTGCAGCAGACCGTGCAAGCACGGCTGCCCGGGATGAGAAATCGATCGCCGTTACCAGCCAGTCGCGGTGGAGCATGGCAGCCAGCAGCCGGCCATTCCCGCACCCGAGCTCCAGCACCCGTGAACCGGGCGGAAGAGGGGGAACATTGTGGGGGGTACCGCCATACAGCCGTCCTTTTCTCTGGTAATCCGCATCCCAGTTTTCCCGGGTAGTATCGTCACGCATCATATCCTTGTACTACCCGGAGTATTCTTCCGGGAGTTCACATATAGGTTCCATGAACGGGAAGGTGGAGATACTGTTCCACCGGGAATCAGTGGCCGGGGAAATACTCCGGTTTGCCGGGGATGTAAACCGCTGCTGCATACTCTTCAATAAAATCGGCATCAACCAGCAGGTCAATGTACACCATCTTTTTTGCCACTTCAGCTGCCTCCTGTCGTTTCTTTAAGGAAAGAAGCGCGGCACAGGCACCGGAAAGAGAACCGTTTCCGATCTGGTGGAATTCTGCACGGTTAAAGTCCGGAATGATGCCAAACGCAATGATCTTCCTGGTATCCGCGTAGGCACCGAATGCCCCGGCAAGGTACACGTGCCGGATATCTTCAATATGTACGCGATATTTTTTCATGAGCACACCGATGGAACCACAGGTAGCGGCTTTCGAATCAATGAGATATGCCATATCATCGCGGGTGATCAGGATATCCTGCCCGGTCGCGGTTTTGTCATGCGGGACGAGCACGAACTCCGGGCCATCCAGACCCGTGCGAACCCCGGGTTTTTCGTCCACGAGCCGACCAGTGAAATCAAGAATGCCGGCAGCAACCATACCGGCTGCGGCATCGATGATGCCTGACCCGCAGATTCCCCGGGGGCGGGCGTCACCAATCGTGGTCCACGAGACAACCCCTGTCACGGGATCAATGGCCACATGATCGATCGCCCCTTTCATAGCCCGCATGCCGGACGAGATACCGGCACCCTCGAATGCCGGCCCGGATGCACAGGAGACCGATGCCAGCCAGTCGGCATCTCCAAGAATAACCTCGCCGTTTGTACCCAGATCGATGACCAGCGAGAGATCCTGCGAGTCTGTCACGCCGGCAGTAACAATATCCCCGACAGCATCCCCGCCAACAAACCGGCTCACATTCGGGAGGCAGAAGACGCGGGCAAGGGGATGCACAGAAATTCCAAGAGTCCCGGCATCAACAATTTCCGGCGTGCGGGGAACCGCTATGTTGGCAATCTCCAGTTGTCCGGAATCGTGCGCAAGGAGAAGATACACCATGACGGTATTTCCGGCAATACAGAGATCGGTGATCATTGCTGTTGCGATCCCGGCCTGGCGGGCCAGGTGCCCGATAACGGCATTGATACTCTCGACAGCGGCAGACTGGAGTTTTGCTCTCCCGCCGGATTTCTTTGCAACGGCTATCCGGGTCAGCAGTTCCTCGCCATGCGTGATCTGCCGGTTCAGGACAGATGCCTCACCCAGGACCTTTCCGGTATTCAGATCCAGGAGGAGGCCGACAACCGTGGTGGTGCCAAGATCGATAGCAACGCCGTAATTCTGTGCCACCAGGTCTCCATCGCAGATCTCCATTACCTCGGGATAACCCCCCGTCCGCGTAATCGTAACAGTAAGCGGGTGATCGGTTGTCGTCAACTGATCGAGCTGATCCTTGGTCATATGGGGGCGCGGGCCATGCCAGCCTTCCAGCCGGAGGGACCGGGGGGCAGTTGCATGGATGGTGTGCCAGCGGCTGGGGTCAACCAGGTGGCGGGTGACCGAAGGAGAGATCTCCTGTAGGTCTTCATGGTGATTTTCTAGGATCTTGGGAGTATCGATACGGCTCTCAACAGGGATGGTAAACTCGCAGGGTCCAAGAATATGTGTCTGGCAGGCACGGCAGTACTTCCTGGCAATCTCATCTGCCGACAGCCCATGGAGAGAGGCAGGAGTGCCGGCATCGCAGTCGCCTTTGACAAGGATAACCCGGCACTTGTTGCACTCGCCTTTCCCGCCACAGATGCTCTCGACCAGGATACCGGCAGCCCGGATAGCGGTAAGAACCGTAGATCCCGGTGCAACAAGCACCTCTTTTTCCATGGGGTGAAAGAGAATCCTGTACGTATCAGTCATCGTGTGCACCTGTCGATAGGAATATAATGCTGGATCCTCCCGTCATGAGCAGGGCGGGCAGGAAAATGGCAACCGTGATCATAACCTTCAGGATTCCGGCGGCCAGCGTTCCCGGAGGAACTGCGGAAGACCGGATGAATCCTTGGGGCCTACCAGGATCTTCCAGCCGGTCGCTTCTTCGGTCTCGCCACTCAGGCGGGCTGCAAGCCCGGGGATGATCAGGGTCGTGTGACCGACAAGTGCGGCGACATTGTTGGATTTGAGAGCCGTGGCAATGGCTTCAGCAGTGAAGTACCGCCCGGCAACCGCGCTCTCGACACTCAGGCCACCGGTATCTGCAACAATCAGGTAACAGTCGAGGTTGGCTGCCTTGATGTCGGACTCCACCGTGAAGTAGGTCAGGGCATAATTGGTCGTGATAAGGACCGGAGAGCGCTGATCCGGCCGGCCGAATGTCCGGACACCCGGCTCCACCGTGACAGGTTTCCGGGGATCGGTATAGATATTGAAACGCCAGATCAGCTGCGGCAGGAGCACCCAGCCGTCAAGGCTGTGCATGATGAGGAGATCGGAATAGCGCGAGAGGAGCATGGAGGCGGTGATCGCTTCGCGCCACTTGAGCACATCTTCAGAGAGTTCTCCTCCTGCCCAGACCGTAAGCGGGACCCCGAGAAGCGGGTAACCGAAGGTCTCGTCAAACCGTTTTGTTGCGGCTGCACGGATAGCGGTAAAGTTCGCGATGGTGTCAGCCAGCCCTTCATCGGCAAATGTGCCCGGGTCCAGGACGAGATTTCGGATACCGCAGGCATTCAGCGTCTTTACGAGCGAGCGCAGCAGCGCAAGATTGCCCGGGGCAAATACCGCAAGGGGGGCATTGTGGGCGAGCGCGAGATCCGCCATCGCTTCCCAGTTCGCTTCAGTAGCTGCATAGATGAGCGGGCGGCGCCCGGCAGCGGCAGCAAGGCCGGCAGACATGACCTCCGGGTCAAGGGCGCAGAGGATCAGGGGCAGGTGGCTGGCGTTGGCGATGACCCGTACCGCATAGGCAAATGTTTCCGGGTTGCCGGATACCGAGCGGACGGCAATTGCGTTCAGGGTTACCGTTCTGCCGATATAATTGTATGAGTACTGCCCGATGTGCCGGACCCGTTCAAGCAGTTCGGGTTCCGGCATCAGGTCATTGACATCGATGGCAATGGGTGTCGGGTTATGATAGGTGAAATCATGCCGCTGCAATACGTATTTCCCGCCAATATCGATCGCATTTTCGCCGGACCCAATCGTAACCGTTCGCACCGGGGGTGCAAGAAGAATTGATAGTTTTTCGTGTGCTGACTGGTACTCCGCAGTAAAGAGCGGGAGGCAGTCGGCAAGGAGCAGTTCACCATTGACCAGCCGGGTTGCATAGGCCATGCAGTTTGCCTCACGACACTTCCCGCAGTTGGTCTTCGGCAGGAGTTTATAAACATCGATAGGACTGATCTCCCGGATGCTCTTTCGCTTCTTCTCTATGGCAGGCTGACTATTCCCGCTCATATGCGCACCCACACCCAGTCGGCGATCTGCTCCGGGTGTGCCGTGCCGTTCCTTGAAAGTTTTGGAATAAGATCCCGGAGGGTCAGTACTGCAGCCGGGTGCATCATCAGGAAGAGATCGACACCGGCAAGGAGGAGCGTCAGGGCATTGACCGTCTCCCAGACAGGGCCTCGCAGTTCCCGTGTTCCGTACTCGGGAGCCATCTTCATCCAGGCTTCCCGTGCAGCCCACGCGTTCGTGGCAGCCGAGATCGTGGGATGCGCCAGTTCGGTATCTCCCATGAGTGCGGCATATCGTGCCCGCTCATGGATGGTGAACGAGTATTCAAGACCGTACCCGAGTGCAACCGTAGTGAGGTCCATGACAATCTGCTCGGGAGGGATATACTCGTACAACCGCCGGTTGAGCTCCTTTGCATTGTTCAGGTCAAGACCCGTGAAAGCAAGCAGGGCATGACCATGGTCGCGTGCTGCTGTTGCAACCCGTTCAAGGGTTTTTGCCTGTGCCATATCCAGCGTGACCGAGTTGATGAGGAGCCGCTCGCCGTCGGCCATCTCGGCTACCGCGGAGAATACCTCGGCATCCTTCTTCGGGTCGCCGCATCCACCGATGATCAGCGGGACATCCACTGCCTGGAGTATACTTTCAACGGTTTTTACCGCGGTGGCCGCTGACGCATTGGCAAAGAGCGGATCGGTACTCATCAGGTGAATGGTGATCACATCAGCACCGAACTTGTTCACATTCATCCGCGCCCATTCGGCCGGATCGTTCATAACGTCGGCCACGTTCTCTTTGAGCACCTTGGGGAGCTGGACGGGCATATCGAAGACATCAAGGGATATGACTGCCGGATGGGCCGGGGGTCGTGCGGGATCGAAATATGCAGGCGTTGTTGAACCACCGATGGTGACAGAGTGCGATCTGCTACCCCCTTCGGCCCGGGTTGCCCCGAGTTGCACTTCACGAATCTTGCCCGGGAACGAATATTCAGCGGGAATATAGGCTTCCTGGATCAGGGCTGAAGGTTTAACCGGAGCAACCGGGATACCGCCGGCCTGGCCCGGTTGCGTAATGCCCGGTGAAGCGGCCGTTGTCGGGATAAAAAGTTCGAGATCCCCGATTTCCATGGCGAAATTTTCCAGCTCGATCTGGTGGACACCCTTGAGCAGTTCGCGGAGATGGGGAGCGAGGGCGAAGAGCTGTTCAGCATCAAGACCCGGATGGTTCCCGGTTTCAGGGTTTTTTTGCACCATGGTGCTCACCCCCTGGAGAACCCGGCTTGATTGGCTGGATGATCACCTTATCAGCGGTAATCCGGGCATTCTTCAAGATAATCCTGAAACCGCCGGAAGTGAAGGGAATGTCCCCCCCGGAAAAGACCGGGATCCGGGGACTGCCATCCTCCGCTCTGCCGGTCTCTTCCTCAGCATCCCACCGGCTGGTAACCGGATGGTTATGGGATTCAAGGAATGTCTTCAGTTCCGGGATCGTCCTGACGTCCTGCTCGGTTGCGATCGCCCCGAACACGGATTCCGGGATGAACTGTTTCAGGCGTTCTCTGGTCTCATGCGGCATCCAGACTACGCGGTTATAGCCGCCGTCGGCACCCAGGAACTTCATGGAGCGCATATACTCGATCGAGATGCCATGGAATCCGTCCACCTGTCTTCCTCCGGCAGTGGAATCCGCCATTGTCGAGAAGGGGAGGCCGTTGACCGTTACATCGCGGAATCCTCGCAGGACAATGCCGAAGCCATCCACTTCGGGAATATAAAACGCGATACCCTCGAAACACCCGCAGGAAGTGTGGGGATACTCAAATGCGGAGTACAGGTAGACGCGGTTCACTTCGCCCATGGAACGTTGCTTGGCACTCTCGTTCACACCGGTATACTCGCCTTTTACCTTGTCAATGCAGGTACCTTTATCGATGGCATAGATCGGGCCCTTGGGATCGATACCGGCCGCAGCCCGCCCGTCAAACCAGCTGATGGCCCCGCAGTTTGCGTACCGCTGGGGAGTGATGACGCAGACATGGGTGGGGGCAAATGACTGGCAAAGGGCACAGCCATAGAACGAATCCACATCATCATCTGAGAGCCCGCGTGCCCGGGCATCACGTGCCTCGTAGGTGGTGAGCGCTTTGGCATAGAGAGGGCTGATCGTTTCCGGATCCGTGATGAAGGTTATCTGGATCTTCTCAATGATTGGGAGCTCGCTCTTGTACAGTTCGAGCATCACTTCGCCGGCAAACCGTAACGATGTGAATCCTTTCTTATATGATTTCTTCGAGAGCCGGATCCAGATATCGTACCGCTGGTTGAGGTGCATAAAACCTTCAATGTAATTGCTGTACTCGTGAATCCGCCGCTCAAGGACACCTTCGAGATCCGGTTCTACTTTTGCCCCGGAGACTTCGACAATGATCGCTACCGGGTAGTGCTTTCCTTCCCCCATTTCGCCAAGATCGGGGCCGATAATAGAGATTCTGCCATCCTCGATCTGATCAGCAGGACTGACCCGGACGATCTCAAACTTCTCCTTCTCGTTCGGACCGCCAAGCTCCACCTGCATGTCGTTCTTGCGGACACGCTCGCCTTCATGGGTAAGGCCGACTTCCACCGGGATCTTCTCAAACATGGTATTCTTCCTAATCTTCGAGGTTCTCGACAATGCCCTTGAGACTTGCCGCCCAGTCCTTGATAGTACTGTTCGGGAACGACCAGCTGGCATTGGGCTGGTACACGCAGTCAAAGGTCATGGTCTTGACACCGGGAGCAAAATGCTTAAGCCCGGAGAGGATTGTCCACTCCATCGAGTACGGCAGGCCGACAAAGATAGCGAGATCATACGATTCCTTCCCGTCAAGCCCTTTCCATTCAGGATCCGTCAGCCGGTAACTGATGTCGATTGCCGACATAATAGCTGCAGGCTCGAACTCGCGGGCAAGGAACTCCTTGTTGGTACTGGCGGATGAGACAATGGGGATCTTCGCCTTCCTTGAGAGGTCGATGAGACAGTCAATCAGCGGCCTGCCTTCGACATCATATTCGATGATGCCATGGCCGACGATCATGATCGGGCGCTTTGCCCGCCGGATCATCGCGTCCGCAATGTCCGGTTTCATGATGAGCGAGGCCTTCTTGGGCCCGGGGATCTCGGCGGTCTGCCAGGACTCGTTCATCGGCATGATCAGGCCACCTTCCGGGAGTGGACCATACGGGACAGGAGAGTCGGGTCCGGTATGGTGGCTTCTTTCCAGTCATGCTCGGCCAGGTGAACCTGGATCTCATCCTTCATGGTCAGCGGGATATCAGCTGGAGTCCGCACGAGCCGGTACACGTCCGGGGGAATACCGCCGATCAACCGCTTGTGGAGGTCGATGTAATTGGCGAGCTTGTTGGCCCGTCCCTTGCTCGTGTCATTCGGGCGCATGGTCAGTTTTGCTATCATGACCATCGCCTCCTCCTTGGTCTCGGCCGCAAAGAAGAGATGCTCGGGCACCGGCCCGCCATTGACCTGCTCGCCGGTCCTGGCATCGTACACGAGCCAGTCCGCTTCCTTGTCAGCACGGCCGAGCAGCATGCGGCGGTACTTGGTGCCATGGGGTCCGACTACAACGGGAATACCGAGACGCCAGAACCCAGCCGCAATGGCAGCGGCCTTCTGCGACATGGCTCCCCATGCCACGCCAACCGCACCGACCCTGTTATACACGTAATCGGCAATCTCTTCATAATTGCCCCGCAGGGGACGTTTGGCAAAGACGCTCGCGATCTTAATTGCAGCTCCGGCAATATGGGCGTTCGCAACGCACGAGCCGACATTCACAATACCACCGGCTTCGAACGCGCCGGAGTAACGTTCATACGCAGTCTTTCCCTCCTCGTCACGGTACATACCGGCCGACATTGCGGAACACCCGGATGTGCAGACAATGTACCGGCGTCGCGCAAATTCCATGCACATCTCCGCTACTTCGCGCGAGCCTTTCGGGTAATTGGCGCAACCGACAAATGCGACAATACCGGGGATCTCGCCAAGCACGATGGGACCACCGACTTTGCGGATCTCGGTATCCTGGATGGCGCCCCGCCCGCTCCGCAGGCAAAAGGTCTCTTCCCGGGTCTTCTTGTCGGCAGCAGTAACGATGAGGCTGTGCACGGGGATCTTCTGCTTACAGGCGGATTCACATCGCCCGCATCCAAGACAGTCATCATAAAGCTCATCAAGCCCTGAAAGATTGCCGGATGCCGCGAGTCTGATTGCCTGCGCCACGGGCAGGTCATTGGGGCATGCACGACGGCAGAGCATGCACTGGGTGCATTTCTTTGCCCACTCGGTGAGCTGGTGCTTAGTCGGGAGAGCGCTGTGCTTCTTCCGCTGAGGGGCCATAGCAATGGCTACCCGGACTGCAACTTCACCGACTTTTTCGGGGTCGAGGATGAGAGCCCCGGGGACGGTTCCGGTAACGAATCCGGATATGATCGATTCCACAGGTTCATGCGTGAGATCGGGCAGACCCAGACAGTTCTTCTCGCTCGTTGCAATGAGGGGAGTATTGATCCGGGCCGCTTCAAAAAGAGTGTCGGTCCTGATACACTGCTCATCGATGACAATGACATCGGGCACACCGCTCCGGATATAACGAAGCTGCCAGGATATGGGCCCGACAATCTTTGCTTTCGGCGAGTACCGGGTGATATCCAGTGCTGTGCAGCAGATACCGGTTACTTCGACCTCCGGGAAGAGATCGTTCTCTTTCAGGTAATCGATAATTTCTGTTGCCGGCGGAACATTGTGGCCGATAACAAGGATGACTGGTTTTTTGGTATCAACCGTGCCAAGACCGAGATCCACCAGAGGGGCTTCGGCGTCCGCTTTGGGAAAACCAAGCGCCGATACCTGCGCGATATCAGCAACTTCCATCCCAACGTGATCGATCATCCCGGCATGGAATACCTTGGACTCAAAGTCGAGATTGTTACCTTCCTGGCCGGTGTGGGTGACCGCGAGGAGCTGGGTAACCTGGTTCTCACAATAGTCCAGTACCGGTTCAAGATCTCCCAGCGTTATGGGTTTGATCCCGCAGACGAGCCGGGTGATGGGGGCTTCCACCTCGACACCGGTGCCGCCGACATTGATCGGGCAGTCCCTCCCGGAAGCAGCGATCAGATGGGTGAGGAGGTCGCGTGAGTGGCTGATATGCGTTGCCGCCCCGATGCAGGCTGACAGGAGGACCGTACGGGACTGCTGGGCGGACATGGAAATTCCACAGGCCCCTTTCTTCGAGCCGGTGAGATCGCATTTCCCGTACGTGCACATGCAGCAGAGATCGCAGAACGGGAGATAGAATGGCTTGTACCGTTTCAGGAGCCGCTGGTCCCATGGGCGGAGGGTTGTGAGTGAAGGAAAAGGCGTGGGTCCCATCGGCTCGTCCCACTGCTCCCGGGTGATGGCGCCGATGGTGATATTGAGATCGCGGAACCGGGCGAGATCGGTATTGATCTCTTTTATACTGAAGTTGACACTTTTCCGTCCCATCGTGGATCCGCCCCAGAGATTCATCTATACATTGAGGGATGGGTAAAATAAGGTTATCGAAGTGGCAACTGGTGAACCCGTCTACCCCCTGGGGAAACCCCCTGCCGGTCCCGGCTCCCGGATCCGGACCTCCGCCATTTCCCCGGCCAGCCTTTTCCACAGGATCTCAGTTCCCGGATCAACCAAAAGGCAATAATTAGACGTTTTTTTGAGACTGAAATACCCCCCATATACGTAAATGGGGGAAGGCAAGGGTATTTTTTTAACATTGGCGATCGGTAATTCGTGAAAAAGTGCGACTATCGGAAGATCGTTTTTTCAATTCGGGCTCCGTTTGCCAAACGGGGCATTTTACGGGTAGTTATTTCTACGAGGGAACGCAGGTCCCGACCACCGACGAAAACGAGGGAGCGTATAACCCGGATCGGGAACCCCGCCATAGTACGGATCGCGAAAAGATACTCATGACTCATAGAGAGACCTGAACCCTCGTTCCAACCCATCCGGCCCCACGGCAGCCCCAGATCGATACGTTCGGGAATACTCCAACCGGCCTGATTCGGGGGTTATTGAGGGAAGTGCCCCGGAAAAACCCTATGCGTTGCTCTGCGGTGCAACGGGCGATTTCTACAGGAGAAAAACCGGCCTGTTCAGAACATGTTTCCTTTGAGGACAGGTGGTTGCCATGGGATTCAGGATGAGGAAGGGTGGGAATGAAGAAATCCTGTTTTTGGGATCCTGTTTTATGTCCGGGATCCGGGGCGATTTTACGAGGCCCTTTGCGATACCTTACGCGCAAAACGCCTCATTTGGTTTTGCGCTACGTACGTACCGGTACTCCCGGCTCTTTCAGATCACTTGGCCAGCGAGGGCTCGACACGTGCCCAGGCAACTCCCTGCGAAGCCGGGTGAGAGACCGTTGCAAATAATTTTGGAATTTAAAAAATCAACGAATCAAAAAAAACGGATGAAATTATCCGGAAACGTGTGTTGGCTTTTAGCCCCTGGAATTTATTCTTTGCCCAACACCTTTCCCACAATCCCTGCCACCGACCGGTACGCAGCAGAATCCGCAGGAGTGTCCAGCAGGTTCTTTCCCTGCAGCACCATCCGGGCCACCTCCGGATCCGCTGCAATCTTTCCGAGGTACGGCAGGCCGAGCGCGGAAAGTGAGGAGGGGTCCGGATCGGCATCAAAGCCGTAACCCCCGACAACGAAAAACCGGTTAAACCGGATCCCAACCTCATTGATGACGCGATGGGCCCGCTTCACGTGGGCGAAGGACTTGGAAGACGGCCCCATGATATCGAAGATGGTATCAACATCGCTTGCGATCTTCCGGTTCAGGTGCTCAAGGCCTCCCGGAGAATCAATGAGGATATAGCGGTACTGCCGGGTTATCGATGCAAGTGCATTTTTCAGGGCAGCATCCGGAAGGCAGTAACATCCCTCGACCCATTTGGTGCCAACCGAGAAGAGATCGAAGGACTCTCCTTCATAGAGCCCTTCCTGCCAGATCCGGTTCTCGATTCTCCGGGACGGGGGGATTCCCACCATGGTCCCACCCTGTTGGATGAACGTCTCAGACAAGAGTTCCGCGATCGTCTTCTTCCCAGCCGTCTCGAGATCAACACCCACCAGCTCCGCAAGGTTCTGGTCCGGATCCGCATCGACAAGCAGGAGAGGAGTCTCTCCATGTTCGACAAGATATTTTGCCATCAGCGCAACGAACGTAGTCTTGCCGGTACCGCCCCGGCCCATCGTGACAAAAGTCTTCATATGCGTACTCCTCCGGAAGAGAGACGCGGGGTATCCTGCATCATCGTCTCCAGGCAATCGGCAAGGTCCCCGATCGCCTTCATGGCAAGGGAACCGGAAGGATCCGGTAATTCCCCGGACATACCGGCATCTGCCACCCGTTCATCAAACGGGATCCTGCCGATGAGGAGAAGTCCGTGAGTCCCGGCATAAGTCCTGATCAGGGATTCCTGCCGTGAATTCGCAACACGGTTGGCAACAAGGCCAATGGTGCGGATTTCAGATTCCTGCGCAAGCCTGCAGATCGTGGAGGCGATTTCAAGGGATTTCAGGTTTGCATCTGCGACCGCGAGGAGAACATCGACATGTTCAGCGGTACCCCGGCCGAGATGCTCGATACCGGCTTCCATGTCAAGGATCACGATCTCGTTACGCTCGACAACAAGATGGCGAATAAGAGCCTTGATCACGGAATGTGCAGGGCAGACACAACCGGATCCCATGGATTTTACCGTACCCATGACCAGCAGATTTGCCCCGGAGGGGGTTGGCACAGCGTACCGGCTGATAATATCGTCGACAGTGAATAAGAGCCGGAACACACCGGGGTGTTCCGTACCTGTCTTTATACGTATCAGGTCTTCATTGTCTGCAACAGGAAGGATTCGTGATGCTTCTTCAAGCGAGAGCCCGAGATTGAGTGCGAGATTGGGCGATGAGTCCGCATCAATTGCGATGACCTGGCGGCCGGACGCTGCAAAATGCGCGGCAAGGGTCCCGACAATGAACGTCTTGCCAACCCCCCCTTTCCCGCAGACTGCGATCTTCATAGTTTCATTTCCTGCACAGGTGTACCGTGTTTCGCCTACATAGAGTATTGCTTTACAGCAGAATCCGGCAGGGTCTCTCAGTTTTTTCTGCGTGTGAATTATTCCGGGTGGAACGGATAGGAATAGTACCGGGAAGACTTTTACAGTCTGGAGCGTTACCGTACTATGCTTACCGGTCCGGGAGCATAATGGGGATTGAAACATGAAACTGCCGGGTTCCAAAAAGAAGAAAACCGTATCATGTCCACGATGTAACAGCCCGATGCCCGAGGGATCCGCGTTCTGTGATGCCTGTGGCGCACGAATCGCCCCACCGCCGGCCTGCTCCCTCTGCGGTACCCTGCTTGAACCGGGTGCCCGGTTCTGCCCTTCCTGCGGATCCATGATAGGTTCATCAAAAGATAACCCTCCAAAAGAGATCGAGAGACCGGCTGCAGGTCAGGTCCCTGAAAAGAAACCCGGAACGCCCCGGGCAAAAAAACCAAAAGCAGACGATAAAAACCGCAGCGCAGTAAAGGCAGAGAAAACCCCGGATCCCCTCATGATGATTCCGGAGGATGACGGAACCGGATCCGGTACTGGGAACGTTGAAACCGAACCGTCCTCACTTCTGGCAAAAAAGACACCTGCCCGATCTGCACTCATCACGATACCGCCATCCGGCAATAAAACCCCGGGTATCCTCGCGAAGGTTAATCAGAAAAAAACGATACTTGCAGCCGGCATCGTCATTCTCATTATCGGCATCCTGCTTGTCTTCTCTGGTGTCCTGCATGGTGTATCATCCCCATCCCCTGGCTCTCCCTCCTCATCCATGAACACAACCGTGAACGGTGTCATTGCACCAGAAACACCGGATGCAGCAATAAGTACCGCGACGGTGTCCGAACCTGCAGTGATTGCGGTCACGACAACGGAAACCGTCTCCCTGGTTCCGGGCCCGACCCAGGTACCACCCGACACATTCATGGTAAATTTCCAGGCAGAGCGGGACCCGCGATCAAAAATTGTTTCTGTGCAGTTCATGGGAGGAAAGGGGCAGTATGGCGTGCGGGATGTCTTTGTACGGCTCACCCGTTCCGATGGCGAGGTGCTTACTGCAACATTCAGGCCCATCCAGTCCGGCAGCGGTGTTGAACTCCAGGGCACTGAAAAAGTCGATCGTATCGAAGTGATTGTAAATTACCATACCGGTGATGTCTACAAGGTCATCGATAAAAATTTTGAATACAAAATACGGTCCTGAAAGACCCTGCATCCAACGGGGGTCTATCCCCCACAAGGATCCCCGGGGCGCCTAAAATTTTCTTTTCCGGATCGCGAGAATTTTCAGATACTCTGCAGACGGGCATTCTTTCTTCCCTGCTGCTGCACCTTCCGCTGAGTCAGCAGTACAGAACGTTCCCGTCTCACAATGACGCGAACAGGCCGGGGCACCGGACTCGCCCCCTTTTGTCGGTGCAGTACCGCTAAGATTCTTACAGATATAGGAAAAATCCGCCATAGGTCTTCACGTCTTTTTTTATCCACATGACCAGATAAAGGGGTCGGACCCGGAAAAAGGAAGGCGATAAATGATAACGAAACCAATGTACTGGTCAATGGCAGGTGTGGAGAATCTGGAATGCTTGACATAAGGTTCGTACGGGCCAGCCCGGATGCAGTGAAAGCGGATCTCAGGAAACGCGCGGACATCGAAAAGATCCCCTGGGTCGACGATGTGCTGGCAAAGGATGCCCGTTCCCGCGAACTAAAAGTGGAGACCGACCAGATCCGGCAGAGGCGCAACACCATTGCACGCGACATCAACGCTGCAAAGAAAGCCGGGCAGGATGCAAAGCCGCTGATGGCAGAAGCTGCCGCACTCCCCCTGAAGATCAGGGAATGCGATGCCGAGCAGGAAGATCTGAAAAATGCCATCAGGGGAATCCTGATGCGCCTGCCCAACATCCTGCACGAGAGCGTCCCGGTGGGAAAGGACGATACCGAAAATGTGGAGATCCGGAAGGTAGGAACCCCGAGAACATTCTCCTTTGAGGTGAAGAACCACGGGCAGCTCGCGGCCGACCGGGGCTGGGCTGATTTTGAGCGGGCAACCAAGACATCGGGTGCGGGATTCTATTTCCTGAAAGGCAGCCTCGTCCTCCTCGACATGGCACTCCAGCGGTATGCCATTGACCTGCTTGCGGCAAAAGGGTACACGCCGGTCATTCCCCCGTACATGATCAACCGGACATCCTACGAAGGAGTAACGGATCTCGGGGATTTCGAAAAAGTCATGTACAAGATCGATGGCGATGATGCCTACCTTATTGCCACGAGCGAGCACCCGATTGCTGCGATGTACCAGGACGAGATCTTTGAAGAGAAGGATCTTCCCCTCCGCCTTGCCGGGATCTCGCCCTGCTTCCGCAGGGAGATCGGTGCGCACGGGCTTGACACAAAGGGCCTCTTCCGGGTCCACCAGTTCACCAAGGTGGAACAGTTCGTCTTCTGCAAACCGGAAGACTCATGGACCATTGTCGAAGAACTCCTGGCAAATGCCGAGGAGATCTTCCAGGGACTGGGTCTTCCGTACCATGTCGTGAACATCTGCACCGGAGATATCGGTACCGTGGCGGCAAAGAAATATGATATCGAAGTCTGGATGCCGCGCGAGAATGCGTACAAGGAAGTCGTCTCCTGTTCGAACTGCACCGCGTACCAAGCGGTCCGGCTCAACATCAAAGTGCGGGACAAGAGCGATTTCGAGTCCAAACAACACGTACACACCCTCAACTCCACGGCAATTGCCACCTCACGGGTCATGCGTGCCATTCTCGAAAATTACCAGCAGGACGATGGGACCGTTATTATACCGGAAGTCCTCCGCCCGTACATGAACGGTCGCGATCAGTTATGGTGAGACAAAAAACATGATTCCCACAAACACTTTTTTTATTCGAATAGCGCAGATATATTCAGGAACGTGGTAGCATGGCATATCCCAATCTCTATAATGACGAATCAATCATCCTCAATGCACAGAATATAAAAGTCAAATCTGTATCCTTTGAGGCAGTGCTGACAACGCGCCGCCTTATTCTTGTTGACAGCAAGAAACATCTCATCGCACCCCAGGAGATCCTGCTTGCCACCCTCAGGGATATCGAACCCGGTGAAAATGCCATCCGCGACCCCACGATCGCCCTCTCCATCATCACCAATACCGGTGCGACCCGGCAGATGATCCTCACGTTCTCCAAGACCAGTGGCGAGCGGCAGCGCGAATGCGACGAATGGGTAAAGGCACTTCGCCACCAGATTACCGCGGCAGTCCAGCACACCATTATGCCGGATATCCAGGCTCATGAAGAAGCACCCGTATACCCGGCAAATACTCCCGTGCAACCATACCATACTGAATCCGTTGCTTCCCCGGTATCCCATTCACCGAAACGGAAGATCGAGATCGCCCGCCCGGGCCCGATGAAGAAAATTATTGAGACCGCACCCTCCATGCCCCAGCCGGTGGAGACGACATCACTGCCCACCGGTTCATTCTGCAACCGGTGCGGAAGCCGCGTTCCTCCGGAATCAGCATTCTGTAACAAGTGCGGGACACCTGTAGTGACAGAAGCCGATCTTGCGGCCCAGGTCGCAGCACCGTACCCGGTATCCTCCGTCCCCCAGGTCCATGTAACCACACCCCCGACATTCGGTACCGGAGCAACAGACCGGCCCATTGAAGATGTCATTCATTCAATCGAGCCGCTCATCGAGGATTCGGTTCCCCGCCGCAGGGAACCCGCGCCCCTGGTACCAAAACAGCATGGGCAGCAGCAACCGGCAGTAACAACACCGCCGGCAGCACCTGAACAGCCGGTTGCAGTCCCGGTTGCCGCACCCGGAACAGCATCTCCTGTTGCTCCGGCAACACCGGCAGTACCTCAGGATCCTCAGTCGTCACAACCTGGCACAACTGATGTGAAATGGCCGGTGATCGGTTCTCCGGAGACTGCGGCACCGGTGGAGCCTGCCGGGCCACCGACAGCAGCACCCGCTGCAGCAGCGCCGGCAGCGCCCCCGATTACCCCTCCCCCGGCAACACCATCGAAGAAGAAATGGATCGTTGTGGGAGGCATCGCAATTGCTATCATCGTCATCATTGCCGCAGTAGTAATTTTTGCCAATCCCCTTGGGGGGAATACGGGTCCAACCGTGGCAACACCCACACCCTATATTACCACCCTGGTAACTCCGGCACCAACGACCACCCTCCCGCAAGTATTAGTTCCTGATGTTACAGAAACCGTCGAACCCATAGTTACTGCTGCGACGACAGCAACAGGTGCAGTACAACTCGTTATTCCGGATTCCGGTGTCTGGGTGCGTGTCACCTATATCAGTGAATATGAAGGTACTGTTGGTACTCCTGGCACAGGGACATCCGTCACAGGCTCTGGTGAAAAACTCTTCCAGATCCCAACTAGTGAGGGTATTGTTGTCGCATCATTCCAGAAACTGGATGGATCATCCGACAAACTGACCGTGGAAGTGTATAAGAACGGTAACCTGGTTTCAGAAAAATCCACGGTCACCCCGAAAGGAGTTGTCGAGATCATGGCTGACCTGAAAACCCCTACTCCCACCCCCACCCCGACGAAGATAGCCGTAATTACCAAAACAACCACTGCATCAACAGTGAATACTACGGGTAACACGACCGTGTCAACAACAACCTAACTTTTTTTTAGTATTCTATCATTCGTCCCGAAAAACAACCATTACCGAATCTCACCACTTTTTAAAAAAGATTCGGAGTAAACCAGAATTTAATAATCCCATAATCTGGCCTGCATTCACGGAAAACTAAGTTTACCAGGCAGAATAAAAATCGGACACGATTAGATCCTGGGCACAATTAAGCTGAAATAAAAAAGAATTTACTGGATTCTCTAGGGATATACGAGATCTTCTCACCGGGTCAGCGGCATGCACCAGGGCTTTTCTTCAGCAAGGATGAACTCCCATTCCTGCTTACAGGCGCAGACCGTGTCAAACAGGGCACCGATAAGGTCCTTGTCGGCATTCAGGGAATAATCGCGGATGCCTTTGACGATCTCGTAATCACATTTCCCGCAATTGTGCGGTCCACGTTTCTGTCCGCCGCCAAGAGGATCGCAGGTGATGTGGCCCGGTGCATTCTTCAGGATGGACAGGACGCTCCAGAGGTAGGGCGGGCGATAAGCGCCGCGTTTCCAGTAATATTCCAGTTCCGTATTCCGCTGGACCGTGCAGGGATTCATGGAGATCATATCAGCAAACGGCTGGATGTCTGCGATGGTTGTCTCCATATCCTTCAATGCTTCCTGCTCTGTCAGGAAAAGGGGTTTGAACAGGAGGTATGCCTTCACACCGGCCCCGATCGCATGGGCGGTGTCTGCTGCACACCTAAAATCTGCGAAACTGAATCCTTTGTTGATGCATTTCTCCCGGATCGCATCGCTGCTGGTCTCAAGACCGATGGCACAGTACAAGGGGGTTTTCCAGCTGCCGTCATCGATTGCATCAATAAAATTCCTGAACACCGCTTCCTGAACGAACTCAGGGCGGGTCTCGGCAATCAGTAATTTGCCGCGGAACGCTGATGCAACATCCTGGAGAAATGCCGGGGGAACTTCAGCCGGATCGAAAAAACTTCCGGATGTGAAGATCTTGACCATACGGTACCCATCCACGGGATTCTCCCTGAGGACCATTGCCAGTTGAGCCCGGAGATGGGCCAGGAGCTCATCACAGCTCTGTTTGCCATAGCGTTCGTGGCGGTAACTGCACATCCGGCACTTTGACCAGCTGCACCCGCCGCTTTTGAAAATCACGGTCAGGCAATCGAGCAGCTCCGTGTCATACCGCTCTTTTCCCCGCCAGCTTGCAAGCGGTTTTTCAGTCACATCAGAGATCATTAACATCTATTAATTGATCCGATATAGATGAAAAAGGAGAGGGACAGACTAAAGTCGTGACCCGTGGTGCAACGAGCTTTGCCAGGTTGGTATCCCTGTATATGGATGAAACGGGGAACCTCCAGGTAACCTACTGGAGTCCTATCATATAGCCGTACCGTGAATACACGTCTTTCACAAGCTCCCCGGCCTTCGGGTTCCCCCAGTCATGCATCCATTCCGAGACAAGGGACTCGACCGTCATGGGGATGACGCCGGCCTGGAGCATCCGTTTGATGCCATACTTGTGAGCATCCGGGGTGGAATCTCCTGCTGCGTCCATCAGCCCGTACACTTCATAGCCGTCCCTGAGCGCGTGCAGGGCCGTATAGGCAAAGCACATACTCGTCCATAATCCTGAAACAATGATCTTCCTGCGGCCGGTTTTTTTGAACGCAGCATAGGTCTTCTCATCTTCGAATGCATCGAAGCTGGGTATGATGCGGGCAAATACCTCCTGGCCGGGAAATATTTTTGTCACGTCCGCAATAAAATTGCCATTGTGCTGCGGGTTGATGGTCGAGAGTACGACCGGTACGTTCAGGATACTCGCGGCCTTTGCAGAACAATACGCTGCGTTCCGGATGATCGTCTTGTCGCCGGACGCAACACCGGAAAACATCGTGGGCTGGTAATCCACCAGCACCAGTGCACTGTTTTTGTCCGTAAGCAGTTCCAGTTTTCCATCTTTAACAGTTGACATTTTTTCCCTCCGGGTTTCAAACTGCTTCCTTCCACTGGCAGGAGCAGTGACGGAAATCCATCAGGGCGGCCGATGCACAATCCTTGCAGATCCGTGCAGGTGCGGCAGCTACGGTCTTGTTCAGGGCGATGATGTTCGTCATCAGCGTCGCCGTGACCGGCTCGCTCGTCAGGAGGCAGGGGTAATCGGAGAGGCGCATCATGGCCGAGAACCGGACGGTCATTGCACAGGCCGGGTACGCGTACCGCTGTGGATTGGCCATCACCTCGTTCTTCAGGATAGGCGAAAGGTCGATATTGAACCCGCCGACTTTTGGCGTTATCGGGCCCGGCTCGCTGCTCTGCATCCGCCGTGCCTTGTCTACCATCTTCCAGCCACGGTAGATCATGTCCATGAAGTCACAGTTGTGGAGTTCGATGGCCGCACTCCGCTTCGGGTAGAGCTGGACATAGTTATGGTAGCGCTTCGTCAGCATGTCCACGACCATGATCGCGTTGAACCCGTCGAGTTCGAGGATATACTCCGCAGCACTGGCCGATGCCCCGGTTGCAACCGACAACACCTCGTTCGGGGACTTCATCTTCGGGGCCGCCGCGTTGAGTGTCTTGTCCATCACCTCAGTCACGGACTCGATGACAGCCATGATCACATCGTCCTTGCACATGTTGAACGTGGACTGGGAGATATGGTGGGCGATGTCGCCGACACAATAGGCCGGCACGGTCACGATGTTGCCGTAGTGAACGCCTTCATCGAGCGATGCCCTGACCGCCCCCTGCATCTTCGTGCGGTACTCCTTCATGTACTTCCGGCAGTCGAACGATGACTGGCCAACGCTGTCCATCAGTTTTGCCTGTGCTGCGACCGGGGTATCATAGATGGACTGGATCATGGAGACCTCCTGTTTCACGGCATCGGCAAGCGTTGCGCCGCCTTCAACCGCATGGGCAAAGACATCCCCGATACCATAGGACGTGTTCATTCCCCATGACTTCGCTGCAAGAATCGTCTGCTTGTGCGCAACCGGGATATCCGTGGTCTTGAGGATCTGGTTGACGATGTTGCTGCTGCTGCCCGGTATCAGGGCAAAGTCCACCACGCAGGTAGGCCCATAGAATCCCGCGTACCTCCGGGCTGACTCCTTGCCGATGAGAGCTTCGGCCTTGCCGACCGCTTTGATAAACACATCAGCACTCTTCCGGAACTTCGGGTCGGCATCATAGAGCATTTCAAGAATGACGGGTGTCTGGTAATGTTCGACAAACGGATCGTCTTCAGGACGGATCGTACTGGTCAGGCTTTTCAGGATCGTGTAATGGGCATTGACCGAATCGGTATGGAGGGCAAAGACCGCCTTGCTCTGGTCCCCGATGGGTTTCATATCCCGGACTGCATCTACATAGACTTTCGAATCATCGATGACAAAATTCTGCCCGCGTCTTTTTTTTATCTGGTTCACGTCAGCGTGCTGGGCAGCCATCGCTTCGGTGATCATCTTTTTTATGATTTCCTGTACCATATTATGAACTCCTGATCGTTCCGTATACCGGACTGATTCGTGATATCATCGATAACGGGGATAAAGTGTCGTTCATCTTTCAAATTTTGAAATAATAGTTGAAAGAAGAGCCGGGTGACCTGTCACCATCCTGGTACCCGAACGCCCGGGCAAGAAATCTCCTCACGCCCCCGGGCTCACCTTCGCGGTACACGAGGATCGCAGCGGCAACAAGCGGCATGCACGTGGCCCCGATATCAGTGACAGGAAGATTATCTATCGGGAGGTTTACAGGGAAGAAGACATTGATAAACCAGAAGGGGACGGAGAGCGCATAGACCAGAATAAAAAAAGCCAGGGTGATTTTTCTGGCGATGCATTTCCGGTCATGAAATAAAACCTTCCTGGGGGCCATGAAAAAAACCCGAATTTTAATCCGGTAACCCCAGCGGGCCTCCTGATCACATCCCTGTAAAGATCCACGCCGCGATCCCGATGAACACGAGGAACCCGAAGAGTGCCAGGATCGCATAAGTCCTTGTGGTGAAGGGGTTTGCTTTACTGAACCCGAGGAAGGAATTCGCGTTGATCAGGTGGAAGGCAAAGCCGAGGGCGAGCAGGGAAACAACCAGCGGAGACGGGACCGTAAGGACCGTGATCACGGAATAGAAGAGAAGTTCGAGGACAAACGCCGACCGGGGATAGTTCCAGAGACCGAGGCCGACTTTTGTGTCTCTGACGGTTCCCAGTACCGGGAGATCCTTTTTATGCGTCACCACATCGAGGAGCCAGTGCGAGGCCGAGGCGACGACAAACACGATGCCGGCAACCGGGCTGATAAGGCACCCGATAAAAAATCCTGGAATGGTGGCAATCAGGGTACCGGTCACCAGCGAGTGGGAGAACGGGTACGATGTGAACCCGATGGCGTTCTGGAGCGGGGTATCGGGACTGACGGTTACCCTCTCCTTCCCGGAGAGTACAAGGATCGGCCAGAGCAGGTCCGGGAAACTGACCCCGAACAGGACAACAAGGGGCGGAACGGCCGGGAAGAGCGCGATGAGGAGATAGGCCACCGCAAAGTGTCCGATGAACATGGATCGCTGCTCCCGTGATCGGCTCTAACTCTCCTCAACGGTGATGATCGACACGGGGCAGGAGTCTGCCGCATCGGTAACGCAGGCTTCCAGATCCTCCGGGGCAGTGCCTTTGCCAATATCCCCGTTGAGCCGGAATTTTTCCATCACCTGGCTGAACGCATCGTCCGGGTTCTCTTCAAAGAATGCCGGGCAGGCATCCCAGCAGGTACCACAACTGGTACAGTTTGCACGATCAATACTGACGTTCATAGACAGTCCTCATCGGGGCAGGTTAATGGTGCCCGCCGCACCCGCATTTTTTCCTGCCATGCGGATTTTCATGCCCGGGGGCTTCTTTTACCGACATGTAGAGGTGATGGGAATACACAACCCAGCCAATGAATGCTTCAATGAATTCCCGGCCGGCAGGTACATCATCCACATCATAGGTCTTCTTCTCCATCACGTGCTGGAAACGACTGTTCAGGTCGTCCTCAACCGTCATGAGAAGAAATGCGATCGTCTCGCCGGAATTGCCGTTCTCGATCGCTTTTTCCGCCATCGGTACAACCGGCCCTTCACTGAGCCCGGCCGGCTTCATACCGGTATAGGACGCACCTTCCCCGGCACGGTGGAGCCGGATGGCATTCTCGAAGAACCAGTCATCTGCAACTTCTTTTGCATCCTTCCCGGCTTTTCTTGCCTTTAAGGTTTTTGCAAAGATACTTTTGAGTTCTTTTTCGGATTCCTGGGGAATCCAGATCAACAGATAATTGAGGTTTCCCGTATCCAGCGCTTGTACCGCTGCCTTAACTACGGGGCCGTCTCGTGTATCGCAATGGGGTGGCATAAGGTATCACGTTCATTGTTATTGGCTCTCTTTGTCGGTACGGAACGCACGATGTATCCATCAGCGTTTTTTCCGGCCGGAATGTTCCGGTCAGATCTCTGCCAGAATATCCTGCCGGACCGGAATGCTCCGGTCCTGGTAAATGATCTGGCGCATGTCCCGCATGTTCAGTTTCTCAATGATCAATTCATTTTCCTTGAGTCGTCTCAGGGCAAAGCGCACGGTTCGCGGAGAACAATGGGATTTTTTCACAATATCCTTGTGAGTCAGTGCACCTTCTTTGCCAAGGATTTTAAGTACGATCTTTGATGAGGGGGGTAACGGTTTCATGATCATTCGCAGGTATGGGATCCCATCAGATACAGCTGGGTCCGCACGCCGCCTCCTTTCCATGGTCCATCGCATTCTTCTCTTCAAGAATGTGGTCGAGCGCTTTTTCCACAAAATCATCAATCAATGCCATGGGCCCCCAGGATTCTGTGCTGTATGCATCGCCACTGACCGGGTCACGCAGGATCCGGACCGTGCCGTGCTCGTTTGGCCCCGACAGATATTTTCTTCCAACATGGAGGTGGTGGGTCCCGGGGGCATGACTCCTGGGAATCCGGGCATATACGGTCCAGGCAGTCGGTTCTTCTGTTGCACTGACATAGACCTCGTGGTCCCGCTCAAATTTTTTCAGGAGTTCTTCTGTTTTTTTCTGCATGGTTTTCTTCATCACTCACATTCATTTGCCAGTTCAGGTAAGGACGCAGATCGCTTCCGGCGCCCGGATGAGAAGCGCAATACTCTCGGAGATACTGAATTCAAATGCATCCCCGGCCGGACCGTTAAACCCGATACTCATGTCCTGGCCGACTACGAGCGAACAGTACTGGCGGCCGGATGCAAGCATGACGCCTCCTTTTTTCAGGACCGGGGCCTTGATGACATCGCCTCCGATGATGGTCCGGACATGATCGAGTTCGGTACCCTCGCCCTGGGGATAGCGGCGCAGGAGAAGGTTGTACTGGGCTGGGGCAAGCCCCAGGCAGTACGGGCCGTGGAAGCCTGCATCGTCCAGCAGCGTCACGGCATTGATGAGCTGATCTGCTGCAGAGCCGACCTTATCCCATTTTGACAGGGGCATGGAACTCGATCCTTCAGCACCCAGGAGACCGGGAGTGTCCTGGATTCCGGAGAAGATGATACCATCCTCTTTACGGGCGCAGGTCATTGCAGCAGCGGCAACCGGGTCCAGATCCAGGAGCAGCCCGTTTTTCTCGCTTGCGGCAAGATCCCGCTTGTTGAGGAAGAACGTGCTCGTTACCAGGTTTACCGGAATAAACGGGCTGCTCGTGATCCCCTCAGCGATCTCGCAGTCGCTGAGCGGTACGACCTTGAGCCCAAAGCCGAACGGACCTTCGATACCAATTAACCGGCGTCCTGAAAGCTGGCTCTTTGCCGATTCAATCATCGCGGCATCGAGTTGTTTCCAGGTTTCAGCGCTTAAGGGAGCGTCTTCTCGTCCCATGTATGATTTTTCCATTTTTTTCCTCCTAGGATTGTTTTAAGGATCCGATGGTTGTCTCGCCCGCGGCCTGCGGGGGTTTCTGGGCCAGCGATGCGGCCATGGTGTCGACCTCGAGGGTTCCCTTCTTCATGTATTCATCCTCGTTACCGGTAAGGATCGAGAGAAGCCGGTTGAGTTCGCCGACGTGGACCCGTTCTTCATTCGCGATATCGATAAATACCGCCTTGGCAAGGGGATTGTCCGTTGCATCGGCGTGGGCCATGTAACCATGGATCGCTTCAAGTTCCGCGGCAACATCGAGGCGGACTGCCCGGATCAGTTCTTCCATGGTCATTTTACGTTCCGGTACCATCCCGCTGAACGGGTTAACAAATTCTGGCATTTTTTACACTCCATTTAATTCTTTATCCCGGCCGGGGATCATTTCCTCCATGTGTCGAACCGCTGTGCAACAACATCCCAGTTCACGATATCCCAGAATGTATTGACGAATTTTACCCGGTCATTCCGGTAGTCAAGATAGTACGCGTGTTCCCACACGTCGAGTACCATCAGGATGCCAAAACCGGGAATCACGTTCACATTGTGTTTTTCTATCTGCATGATGAGAGGCCGTTTTGTCTTCCGGCAGAAGGTCAGGGCTGCCCACCCGGAACCTTCAGCACTGGCCGCAGCCTGGGTGAACTCCTTTTTGAAACGGTCGAATGTTGAAAATTCACTCGTGATCGCTTTGGCCAGTTCGCCTTTCGGAGCCCCGCCGCCGCCTTTTCCTGAAGGGGCGAGATTTTCCCAGAAGAGATTGTGAAGTCGGAATCCTCCGATGTGGAACGAGAGTTCCTTTAAGGTTGCCTTCATGTCAATATCGGCGTTCTCTTTCCGTGCCTTATCGATTTTTTCCAGCACGGCATTTGCACCGGTGACATATGCCTGGTGATGTTTCTGGTGGTGAAGCTTGAGCTGTTCTTCAGAGATCTGGGGTGCCAGGGCCGTGTATTCGTACGGCAGTTTTGGCAAGGAATAAAATTTGTTGTCGTCCATGGTTTTCTCCTCATGAAACTGAGGAACCACCGGTAACGGCAGGTTCCTCGCATGCAGGAAACTGCACCACACGAAGGTATAGGCTCTTTCTCAAAAATCAAACTATGAAGCAAAATTTGAAACGAAAAGTACCTTGGGTTTTCTGACCGGGAACCTGTTGTGGAAATTTTAAACAACGTATCGCTAACGATGTGTAGATAAAATTCCTGCAAAAAAAATTCAGTGACCCTGGATGGGGACTCATGCCCCAAACCCCCGGTTGCGATGAACGCCGCCACCCTCCGCGGGGCGCCCCGCGACGGATCCGGGACGAATCATCTCCCTGAAAAGACCCTGCTGCTCCGCTGTGTCCCGGAGAGGTCCTGATGAGGGGAGGGATCAGTTGATCCGGAAGATCGCCCTTCTTCTCCGGGCACTTACGGTACCATGCAAAAGACCCTCCGATCAAAATAAAAGGGTTCTATTAGCGAAATTTCCTGGTCCGACGTGAAAAACCCGAATAAGCATCGCTTTCCGGAGCCAAAATTCTGGTTTTTGTGCGAATTCCCCCAGGGCATGGGATCCCGTGAAGAGTGGCCCCACAATGAAAAGGCCAAAATGACCTTCGTTTGGTAAAAGAAGCCTGATTTGAACTATCGATCATCCTGCCAGACGCTCATCTCCCAGAGGGGGCGTTCTCCGACGGAGAGCCCGGGATACGGAACCCCCCGCAGGAAGAACTGCCTGCCCGTGGCGGCAGTTCGGAGGGGAAGGAGGATTTGGGGGGAGTTGGCTCGCATGCTGAAAATTTTTGGAACTTCATCACAGTCAACAACCTCATGAGTTCGAGAGCACGAGATCCCGGCAGTTCACAAAACAAAAAAGGAGGATCAATCTGTTGCGGTTCGTGGTTTAATTTTATACATTGCCAGTGCGAGTACGTTTTCGAACGTGTCCAGCGATTCGTTCCACACGTCACTCACTGAATCCCACCTCCCGCCAGGAGAAGAGCTGCCAGGTCCCATGGTGAACCGGATCATACCGGCCTGGACTTCGGAGGTCCGTGTCATGAGCATCTCAATAGGAACGTCCGGACTCATGCCATAATGAATTGCCGGAACCACATCGCCTTTTTAATCGGCAATACGGTCCGTGCAGATGATCCATTTCGATTCTTCATCCAGGAAATCCTCGCGTTTTCCGGTACGGAGCCTTGATCAGGTTCCGCCCACGAAAGTCTCGGTTATCAGGTCTTCCTGTTTTTTGGTCAGGCTTGCGGGGATCTTCACGATCACCTTCACCAGGAGATCGCCCCGTTTGTCGGAATTGATACAGGACATTCCCTGTCCCCGGAGCCGGAAGAGGGTATGGCTCTGGGTGCCACGGGGAATATTCAGGGCGGCGCTGCCTGTCAGGGTATGCACGCTGATTTCCCCGCCGAGCAGAGCGGTTGCAAGCCCGACAACAGCGGTTGTGTGCAGGTCAGCACCCTGCCGGACGAACCGCTCGTGCGGTTTTACATGCACGACAACATAGAGATCACCCGGTGGACCCCGGTTCTCCCCGGGCTCTCCTTCACCGGAAATTCTCAGGAACTGGCCATCGGCAACGCCCGGGGGGATGGTTACTTCTATTCTCCGCGTTTTCTCTAGTGCACCTTTTCCCAAACAGGTACTGCAGGCTTTCTCGATCCGCTTCCCGCTCCCGCCGCAGTCCGGGCACTGGGCAATGTTCATCATCTGGCGGTTGCCTATCCGCTGGGGTTGCCGGATCTCACCGGTCCCCTTGCAGCTGGGACAGTCCCGCAGGTACCCGGGTTCAGCTCCGGTTCCATGGCAGGAACTGCATTCATAATTATGCGGAATTGCCACGGTATTTTTCGTGCCGGAGAACGCGTCAGACAATGAGATCCCGATATCATACCGGAGATCGGCTCCCGCCCGCTGTCGTACTCTCCGGGATCCGCCGGAAAAGGCATCGAAAATATCGCCCAACCCGAAATCCCGGAAAAGATCGTCATAACTGGGAGGCTGGTAACTGGCAGCATCCCCGGGTTTGAACTCAGCGTGTCCCACCTGGTCGTACTGGGCCTTTTTTGTGGGATCGCCCAGGACCTGGTACGCCTCGTTGATCTCCTTGAATTTTTCTTCTGCTTCCTTGCTCCCCTTGTTGAGATCCGGGTGATATTTCCGTGCAAGGTGCCGGAATGCCTTTTTCAGATCATCCGGCGATGCATCCCGTTTTACGCCAAGAGTTTCATAATAGTCGGCCTTTGTCATGGGTGGGGGGAAAAATATTATTTTTCATCGTGGACTTTGAAATCGGCATCGACAACATTCTCGCCACCCGGTCCACTTGAGTCTCCACCGGGTTCTCCGCCCGAATCAGATGCCTGCGGCCCGGCCTGCTTCTGTGTCTGCGATTCTGCCTGGCGCTGGGCTGCCTGCTGGTATGCAGCGGATCCGGCTTCTCCAAGAACCTTCTGGAGTTTCTCCGTTTCTGATTTGAGTTTTGCAGTATCCGTTCCTCCCAGTGCGGCCTTGACGCCGGTGATCGCCCCGTTCAGCCGGTCAATCATATCCGGATTCAGTTTATCCGCGAGATCGGTTTTTGTCTTCTCCGCGGAGTATACCAGGGAATCGGCGGCATTGCGCGCTTCCACCTCTTCCTTGCGCGCCTTGTCCTGCTCCTCGTACTGTTTGGCATCGCTGACCATCTTCTTCACATCGCTGTCGGCAAGCTTTGTCGATGCGGTGATGGTCATCTTCTGCTCTTTGCCGGTACCGAGATCCTTTGCCGATACATTGAGGATACCGGAAGCATCGATATCAAAGGTGACATCGATCTGCGGGATCCCCCGGGGGGCAGGGGGCAGCCCGACAAGGTTGAACTGGCCGAGGCTCACGTTGTCGGCAGCCATCGGGCGTTCGCCCTGGAGCACATGGATAGTGACCGAGGTCTGCATGTCTGCGGCGGTTGAGAATGTCTGGCTCTTCCGGGTAGGAATGGTGGTATTCCTGTCGATCAATGCAGTCCGTACGCCCCCAAGAGTTTCAAGACCCAGGGTAAGTGGGGTGACATCGAGCAGCACCATGTCCGTAATTTCGCCGCCAAGGATCGCGCCCTGGATCGCAGCTCCCATGGCAACGCATTCCATGGGGTCGATGCCGCGTTCCATCTTTTTGCCGACATGGTCCTCAATGAACTTCTGGACCACCGGCATGCGGGTGGGTCCGCCGACAAGGATCACTTTCTGGATATCGTTCTTGGTCAGGTTAGCATCCTTTAATGCGGTCTCGAAGGGGGTGATACACCGTTTGATGATCGGTTCGATCAGCTGTTCGAGTTTTGCCCGGCTCATCTTTATGGACAGGTGTTTGGGGCCTGCCTGCGTGGCGGATACATAGGGCAGGTTGATCTCGGTCTCCATGACGGTCGAGAGTTCGATCTTTGCTTTTTCAGCAGCTTCTTTTACCCGGTTGACCGCCATCTTGTCGCTCCGGAGATCAATGCCATCCGTCTTTTTGAATTCCGATGCAATCCATTCGTAAATGGCATTATCCATGTCCGTGCCGCCCAGCTGGCTGTCACCGGACGTGGCGAGGACGGTGAATGTACCGCCGCCGAATTCCATGATCGTCACATCGAGAGTTCCGCCACCGAGATCGAAGACCAGGATCTTGTATTCCCCGCCGCGATCAAGACCGTACGCCATCGAAGCCGCCGTGGGTTCGTTCACGAGCCGGACTACATCAAGGCCGGCGATCTTTCCGGCATCTTTCGTTGCTGTCCGCTGGTTGTCATTGAAATACGCAGGGACTGTAATGACTGCCTTCGTCACGGTTTCGCCAAGAAACGCTTCCGCGTCCCGCTTGATCTTCTGCAGGAGGAATGCCGAGATCTGTTGCGGCGTGTACTCCTTGTTGTAGATTTTATACACGTGCGAGGTCCCGATCTTCCGTTTGGCCGCTGTTACGGTCCCCTCAGGATTCGTTACGGACTGCCGCCGGGCCGGCTCCCCGACAAGCAGCTGGCCATCCGAGGTAAACGCTACGTACGAGGGAAACATTTTCCCGGCAACGGTTGCTCCTTCCGCGGACGGGATGATCGTTGGTTTTCCCCCGACCATGACCGCAGCCTCGCTGTTCGATGTCCCCAAATCGATCCCGATAATTTTTTCCTTACCCATTGTCCTCACCTGTATCATCCATAACGTGTTCTGCAATCTTTACTTTCGATGGCCGGATGACCTTCGATTTCAACCGGTATCCTTTCCCGAGATCCTCAAGAACCGTACCTGTCTCCTCACCGCACCGCTCCATGCAGAGGGCCTCGTGAGAATTCGGGTCGAATTTTTTGCCAATGCATTCGATCGGTTCAAGCCCGTAACCGGAGAGGATTTTTTGGAGGTTATTATAGACCATCTGCATCCCCTCCTTGTTCTTCTCCTGTTCGATCGCGGGTAGCGCCCGTTCGAAATCATCGAGAATTACCAGGAGATCTTTGATCAGTTGCTCGTTCGCTAAGGTGGTAATCACACCCTTCTCTTTTTCGTACCACTTGCGGAAATTGTCGAAATCTGCCTGGAGATACTTCAGCTGGTTGAGACGATCTTCGGCCTGGCGGGTCTGAACTTCGAGTTCTTTTTTCAGGACCTCAATATCTTCCACACGATCACCCCCTTTCCGGTACATGTGCTTTTCCGGATGCAGACATGATCAGTCACACCTCGGATGATTCCAGTAAAGCCGCAGGAAATCAACATAGATACATTCCTGATGATCACAATGGTTGCAGCCATATGCCGGACACGGTGTCCCGTACGCGGGGATTTCGGTGAAGAGTCCCTTCTGGGCAATACCTTTCCCCATACGAAAATTACTCCAGATCTTGTCCAGGATCTCGCCGGTCATAAACAACCCGCCGGCATGGTTATCAACAGAAATCGATCTCACCTGATGTGGAATTGATGGAGCGATATAATAGGCTCTTTTGTAAAAATCAGTTTTTGAAACAAATTTTGAAACGGAACTGGTTAGTTATGAAACCAAACGGATCGTTACAATCCGGGGATCAGGGGACCGTTTTTTCAAGAATGATCTCCAGTACTCCGTCAGAGAACTTCTTTTTGAAAACCCGCGCTCCCTGCGGAATATCGATAACTTTTCTGCAGGTATTTCCATTGTCGGCTATGGTTACCGTAAATGTCGTTTGTTCCAGATCGATCCGGATCTGTTCTTCCGCTACTCCGGGAAGACCGATGCTGACGTGAATATACCTGCCCTCATCAGTCATGCGAACCTCTGGGTCGAATGCAGTACTGTCGTTGAGTCGTTCACGTTCTTTCATGGTAGTAAGTCCTTTGCCAGGAGTCCCATTCGTCCGGCCCGGTGCAATGAATTTTTCCTGAAATTTGTTCCTGCCGCCAGTCATCTTTGTTGTGCGTGATCCCATTGCATCGGGAATCACCTTCAGACACTGATTGCGGTCATCGGTTTTTTTCTTGAACGTTCCCTGGCAGGGTTGCTTACTGTCAGGGAACGATCGGATACCCGTATCGGCGTCAGCGATTTCCCCCGGGCAGTATTACTCCACGGTTTTTCCGGTGTGTGCAGTGCTTCCGTGACAGAGGGTTTTGTCCTGCCCGCATGATGCCTTCAGCGATAATTGAGGGCTCTTTATCCTTGCGTGTATGGCATTTCTCTGGATGTGAGTACCTGATACTCACACATCACCCATCTTTTGCTCCGCCAATATAGGTTGGCAGATGTTGCAGGGATTGTTTCAAATTTTGTTACATCCCGCAGGCCATGATCCCGGATTACGATCCATGCAGTATCTCATGGCGTCATCTGCCGGGCATTTCCGGGATTCGTTGGCAGGAAAGATAGAGGCCCGGCCATTATTTTTTGTCGTTTGAGGGGATGGCAGCGACACTATCTCCCAGGATATGCCGGAAGACAAATTTGAATTCGTTCAAGCGGGTGTGGATATATTTTTTTCCGGCATCGGTCGGGGAATACAGTTTCGATTTTCCCGAAGCCTTCATGACAAGGTAACCTTTCTGTTCGAGATCATAGAGATACGTATAAATCCGTGCCTGGGGGATGAGGACATTATACCGGTTGTGGATTTCATGGACAATATCGTACCCGGATATGGGTTTATCGAGAAGCGAGAGCACTACCGGTTCAAGGGATTTTTTCACCACATCGTCAATAGTAGCCTGGGGAACCGCAGCAACGGATTCGGAAGGGAATGAGCGGTGGGCAAACGACAGGGTTGTCTCTTTTCCGGTGGAGATGATGATCTTTGCAATACCATCTGAGAGCTGTTTTATCTGGTGGTGATCGATATCGGCCATGTTGACGGCAATGATACCCGAGACGGGGATGCCCTGGCTCTTCTTTGCGAGGATGAGATCCTTTACCGTGATGATATCAGAAAATTCTCCGGTTTCAGAAAAATCCAGGAGAACCTGAAGTGAGCCGGATGATGTGTCCTCAGGTAATGATGCGGTACATTTCTCAAGGATACCCGGTAAGAGATAGATCTCCCCCGGTTTTATCCGTCGCGTGAAGAGGTCTTTGTCCTGGATCTCCTTTAAAAAATATTTCTGCAACACGGACCGTTGATACGCAAAGAAATTGCGCCCTCCTTTCTTTATGCCCGCTTCGATGGCAAATTTGAATATCGGCTCTTTTAAGGTGGGATCGGCGTACAGGAAAAGGACGATATCGGTAAAAATGTCTTTTAAGAGGACGGTCTTGACCTCCGGGAGATCGATATATTCTGCCCCGGACTCATCCTCGTCATCACGTTCGTTCTGGCGGACACTCTTTCCCCGGGTTCCCCGGGTGGCTTTGCGGAGTTCCTGTTCAGCTGCTTTCCGGAACAGGGCAACCTCTATTGCAGCCTTGATCTCCAGTTCATTGAAGGGTTTTACAATATACCCATAGGGCCCGACCTGTTTTGCTTTCTCGATGATTGCATCGTCTGCATAGGAGGTGACAAAAACTACCGGGATTGCGAGTTCCTCGCCAATGGTTTTTGCTGCTTCGATACCGTTTTGTTTTCCCGGCATAACGATATCCATCAGGATCAGGTCCGGGGAGAGCCGGCGTGCCTTCTCGATCGCATCCTCCCCGGATGCCGCCATACCCACTACCGTATACCCCATTGCATGCAGCCGTTCTTCCAGCTGCATGGTAATGATTGCCTCGTCATCAACTACAAGAATTTTCGACATTGTTCTCATCACTCCGTACCGATCGGGAAGTCAATATTCACCGCAGTTCCCGGGGCGGTACTCTCCATTATCAGGGTTCCCCGCAGCTGCTGCACCAGGTTCCGGATCAGTTTCAGGCCCAGGCTGGTTGCACGGTCGACATCCACATTTTTGGGAATACCAATGCCGTCATCCTGAATGCGGATATTGATCCTTCCTTTGTCGAGTCGCGCAGAGACCATAATGGTTCCCTGCCTGCGCCCTTTGAATGCATGTTTGAAGGAATTGGACAGGGCTTCATTGACGACGAGTGCACAGGGAATAGCCTGGTCGACCGACAGATTGAGTTCCTCCGCATTCACCTGGCAGGTGATCTCCGGGCCGGATCTCCCGTAAATGCTGGAGAGATCGGCCACCTGGTCACGGATCTGGTCGCCCATATTGATCTTATCGACCTGTTTGCTCTCGTACAGCCGTGTGTGGATCTGTGCCATGGTCTTGATCTTCATCATCATATCGGTCAGGATCTCGGTTGTTGCCGTATCCTTCGTCCTCATCCGGGTCATGTCGAGCAGTCCCGAGATGATCTGGAGGTTGTTCTTGACCCGGTGGTGGATCTCACGGATCAGGATCTCCTTTTCCTGGAGTGAGGCACGGAGTTTGTCCTCGGCATGACGGCGATCGGTGACATCCCGGTAACTCAGAACCCGTCCGATAATGGCCGACTCCATCTTCTGGGGTTTTGTATACCGCTCAAAAACCCGGCCATCCTTAAGTTCCAGCATGTCATAGGTCTCACGATCCTTGGGGGGAAGATGGTCATCGTTCTCCCTGAACGCCACCGGTTTTTTTACGAGCGTGCTCAGGTATTCTGACATCCTGCGATCATCACCGCTTTGCAGCAGTTCATCTGGAATCTTCCACATGGATGCAAAATTCTGGTTATACCGGATGATCCTGCCTGCCCGGTCAACGACATAAATCCCGTCCGCTGTTGATTCAATGGCAGCATGCAGTTCGGAAACGGTTTTTTTCACCAGGGATTCTGCAATCCTGCGCTGGGAGATCTCTTCTTTGAGCTGGGCATTGGACTGCACCAGTTCTGCGGTCCGCTCCTTCACCCGCTGCTCAAGGAGATCGTGCGCTTTACGGAGTTCTGTTTCGGCGTTCTTCCGATCGGTGATGTCCCGGGCAGAGGCAAAGACACCGGTGATATTTCCGAGGGCATCCCGGAACACGCTCGCGTTATAAAGGACCGGGGTCACCCGCCCGTTCCGGTGCCGGATCTCCAGTTCGTAATCGGTCACCGCCCCGTCACGGAATGCCTTCCCGTACCCTGCCTCTGCTTTCGCAGGTTCGGTGAAATAATTCGAGAAGTCGGTTCCTATCAATTCCTCCCGGGAGAAGCCGGTGACCCGGATCGTGGCTTCGTTGACGTCACTGATCGTACCATCAGGAGCAATCGTGACAAGCGGGTCAAGGTTCGCTTCTATCAGGCTACGGTTATAGGCATTCGCCTTCGCGAGGGCATCTTCGGCTTTTTTCCGTTCGGTGATGTCCCGGGCAGAGGCAAAGACACCGATAACCTCCCCGAAACCGTTCCGGTACACCGTTGCATTATAGAGGACCGGGGTTACCTGCCCGTTCCGGTGACGGATCTCCAATGCATAATCGGTTACCGAACCATCCCGGAACGCATTCACATAACCGGTCTTTGCTTTCGCGGGTTCAGTGAAGTAGTTCGAAAAATCAGTCCCGATCAGTTCATTCCGGGAGAAACCGGTGATCCGGATCGTAGCCTCGTTGACGTCACTAATCTTACCATCCGGGGCAATGGTAACGAGCGGATCAAGGCTTGCCTCTATCAGGCTCCGGTTATAGGCATTTGCCTTTGCCAGTGCATCTTCAGATTTCTTTCGTTCCGTGATATTCCTGGCGATCGTAGATGCGCCGATCAGGGTTCCGTTCCGGTCTTTGATGGGAGAGATGGTAAGCGCGACCTGAATCCATACCCCGTCTTTGCGCATCCTGACCGTATCATACTGGAAGACCGGCTTGCCGTCCCGGATCTGGCCCAGGATAAATTCCAGGTCATCACTCTCATCGGGAGGCACAAGCATCGATATATGCCTGCCGACTGCCTCCTGTGCAGAATAACCATAAATTTTCTCAGCACCGCTGTTCCAGCTCCTGATGATACCATCCAGGGATTTTCCGATGATTGCATCATCAGAATGATCGACAATGGATGCAAGGGCTGCCCGTTCTTCCTCGGCTTTTTTCCGTTCTGTGATATCGATCCCCATCTCAAGGATCATAAATGATCCGTCTGCATCGGTGAACGGGAAGTCATAGACATCATAGTCCCTGCCATTCGGGCCGTTCCAGAACCAGTGATGGGGCGCACCGGTCTTCAGGACTTTGTATGTCTCACAGCTCTTGCAGGGTTCGCTGCGGGAGAAGAGGGCATCGTAACACCGGCGCCCTTTCGATTCGCCAAACGATTCGCGGAAACACCGGTTGGCAAACGGCATATGGTAATCCTCGTCGAGCAGGCAGACATAGACCGGGAGCGTCTCGAGGACATCAAAGAGCCGGTGCCGTTCGGTGCCGATGGATTCAACGGCACTTTTCAGCTCCATTGTCCTGTCCCGTACCTGGTTCTCCATTTCGGCGTGGAGCAGTCCGCGATATTCTTCTGCACTCACACGATCCGTGATGTCCAGGCCCTGGGCCATGGTTGAAAAACCCGCTGTACTATTTTTTTCACAGAGCGGTGCTGAGTTCCACAGGATGATCCGGACATCCCCGTTTTTCTGGAGAATGGGAATTTCCACACCCTTCCATCGTTCCCCGGCGGTTGTCGATCGTATCAGGTCCATTGCTCTGCTGCGGTATTTTTCCGGGAACAGGATTTCTGGAGTCTGTCCGATGACATCCTGCGCGTTCAGGCCCGTGAGCCGTTCGAACGCAGGATTGAACCGGAGTATTCTGCACTGGTGGTCCCAGATCACTATGGGAGCATGGGCATGGTCAAGCAGGCTTTCAAGATAGTGGTTAGGATCCGGGAGATCCGTTTTTATCTCTTTACGGCTCTCTTTTTTCATCTGTCTGCTTCGCCTCTATACTATGGGAAAAAACATGTACCGCAGCGACCGCAGTACCCGATGATGCGATTCCTGAATTATAATTAATAAACCTTTTTTGGGAACTTAAAAAGGATTCCGTCATATTACAGATTTTGAAACGATCCTGATTCAGGAACGTGTAAGGCTCCGGGCAGAGACCAGACTCCCGGTTACTGTGGATCATGATAAGGTATGGCCAAAAAAAGCGGAGACCAATGCAGCGACGAGGGGTTTTATTGTTCTATATTTTGAAAACAATCCATGGGCTTATGAATCATCATTGCCGATGAAAAATTACCAGCGGGCAGACAATTGACAATAATCGCCCCGCTTGCGGTGATGCGTTCATGAAATCCCAGACAATAGTGATTATTTCTCTGGCTGCTGTCGTTCTGTTTGCTGGTATCTTTATTCTCATGAAGTTACCGGGAAATGTCACCAGCAGCACCTCCGATGGCCCGGTTCCGCTTCCGGACGTCGAAGTGAGATCATACCAGGGCAGAGATCTCTCTTCAATCAATGATTTTCACGAGAATTCCATCCGGGGCCCGCAATACATCAATATAGCTGACTACCGGCTTACCGTTACGGGGCTGACGAATGAAACCCGGGTTTATACATACGATGAAGTACTGTCCGTATTTCCCCATTATTCCAAGGTGACCACGCTTTACTGTGTTGAAGGCTGGGATGTGACACTCCTGTGGGAGGGGGTTCTGGTGCGGGATATGATCGCGGATGCAGGAATTGATCCCCGGGCAAACACCGTGATCTTCACTGCCCATGATGGATATACGACATCATTCCCGCTCGATTATCTGATGAACAACAACATTCTCATGGCATACCGGATGAATAACCTCACGCTCCCTGCAGAACGGGGCTATCCGTTCGAACTGGTTGCAGAAGACAAGTGGGGATACAAGTGGATCCGGTGGATAGAAAAGATCGAGTTGACCGACGATCCGACGTACCGTGGCTACTGGGAACAGCGGGGATATTCAAACAACGGAAGCCTCAATGGAACTATATTCGAGAGATGATGCAGCCGGGATTTATGATTCCCATCACATCAGATTTTCCGTAAAGTACCATGCAGGATATCGTAAGTCATGGAAATTATCCAATGCCGGTTCAGGAAGAGGTGCAGGCATACCAACACACCCAGGGCGATTCCTGACCAGTCGTGCAGATCCGAGATCAGTGCAGAGGGTAAGACAACCATGTTCAGCCCGGTCAGCCGTAAGAGCAGCGTGAGTTTCAACAGCCCGGTGATAAAACAGATCGCAAACATAATCCCCATCGCAAGGTTGACACCCCATTGAATAACCTGGATATTCGTGGTTGTTCCTCCTGCCATAATGGATGATAATGCAGAATCAGGATAAGGATGTTGCGAAGATAGCAGGTTTTTTCTAAAAAAGCCCGACAGATTACCGGCTACGGTAACAGTATTATTCTAAAAAAGGTCATGAGACGACTGCATCCTGATTAAAAAAAGTATTGCAGGATAACCAGTATTACATGGATTACTGCAAAAAAAATGGTGACCGCAGCCATCCTCATATGCCATTTGAAGGGGATGTTGTAGCGTCCCTTCAACACGAGAATACCCAGAGTTGCCGCTGTTACAAGACAAAGGAACGTGATCATGCCGAACCAGAGAGCAATAGGGAGACCGGAGATCATGATGTGTGCGAAGGAAGAAACCATGATCTCTCACTGCACGATGACAGTACCTTTCATTGATGGGTGAATTGTACAGTGATACGAGTACGTTCCAGCCTGAGTGAACGTGAATGAGTACGAGGCACCGTTCGGGAGCGAGTCGGAAGAGAACGGTACGGGTGAACCGGTATCGGAAGCGATGATGTGGGAAACACTATCCTGGTTTGTCCACGAAACGGTGGTACCGGTCTTCACGGTGAGCGAGCCCGGCTCGAATGCGAAATTTTTGATCGCAATGGTATTTCCTCCCCCCGTAACCGCGGGGGGTGTGGCGGTTACCGGCGCAGACGGGTATGATGTGCAGCCGGCAACCATACAGGCAAGAAGCACAAGAATAGTGCATGCAGTGCAGAATGCAAGGCGGGAACGTGATGGCATACGTTCCTGATTGTGGGGTGGGTTTAAAAAAGAAACGCCAGTTTTCAATTATTGTAAATTCGCATTCCCCTTAAGTAGTTACACACGTAATCAGCAGCCGGGAGAACTATATCATGGATAAGAAAAAAGGAATCACGCTCTGCATGTGCAGGATGTGCCCGAGTTTTGTTGACTGCAAAGAGGAGATTGCATTCTGCATGGCAGAACCGGGAACGAGCGGATGTATCAAGAAGGAACAGGGATGCCTCTGCCCGGGATGCCCTGTACAGGCAGCGGAGAATTTCCGGCATGTCTTTTACTGCACCCGGGGAAGCGAAGCCGGGCAGTCCCATGACCGGTAAAATATGGAAGTGTACGATCTGCGGCTATATCTTACCGGGAGAGACCCCTCCTGAAGAATGCCCGCAGTGTGCCGGTTCCGTCAGGGAATTCATCGAAGTTTCCGAAAAGAAAGGGCTTCGTTATGACAGGGAACCGTTTGACGTGCTACTGATCAATGGCAGCAGCCACCGGGCCAACAACACCAGTTACCTGGCGGACCTGGCAGAGGAGGTCCTGCGGGAGAAGGGAGTGAGTTACCGGCGGTACAATCTCAACGAATATACCATCAATCACTGCTGGTGCTGCTACAGCATGCGGGACAATGCCTGCCGCTATCCGTGCAGGGACCAGCTCGACGATATGCCCGCATTTCACGAGATGGTGATCGCATCCAAAGCGATCATCGTTGCCTCGCCCATTAACTGGAACAACATGTCCGCCCGGCTCAAGGATTTCCTCGACCGGCTGAACTGCATCCAGAACCTCTACCTGCTGAAAACGCCGGGGCTTACTGAAGGAAAAATCGTGGGAATTGCGGTCTCGGGGCATGAGGACGGTGCAACCAAGACCGCGATGGATATCTACCTGTACTTCCAGCAGATGGGGTACATCCTGGCTCCCTTCGGCATCGCGTACCGTACACACGGGGCACAGTTCAACACGATCACGGACACAGAATTCTTAAAATCCGATCCACTCGTGATCCAGAAAGTGAAAGGGATGACAAATAATGTCGTGGAAATGATCCGGCTGGATCCCGAAACAAAACTGAAAGGAAAACTGGTCCCGGTCTGCGAATGAACCGGTTCCGTAAGATGCCATAGACGGCCCCTTTTTACTCTGCCGCTGCACGGCAGACCTGAACCCCCGGCCGGGAAATCCGGCAGACCGGTTGGGGGAGGTGTGATATTCCCGACAGGAACAGGACAATCCTCATCTCCCGGACGCAGGACAGTATTGTGGAGTTTTGGACAAAAATACCTAAACCATCATCTTTATAATTAGGTAAGACCTAACTAACGAAGGATCGGAGCATGACAAAACGAGAAGAACACCTGTTCGAAGCATTGGACCGCCTGGTCAGGATCAGGAACGAATGCTCCTGCTCGATCTTCTCTGAATGCGGGCTCTCCGACATGACGGTGAAACAGATCGCCTACCTCAAAGTCATCAATGAGGAGGGGGATGTCACGTTCAGCCGTCTCGCGGAGATCACGAAGAACTCCAAGCCCACGATCACGGAAATGATCAACAAATGCGCACGGATGGAGTGCGTATACCGCGAACAATGTCCCGATGACGGCCGGATTCTCTATATCCGCCTGACTGAAAAAGGGAGAATGATCGCACAGGCCGAACAGGCCTCCCTGCGCAGGATGATTGAACGGATGATGAACTCGCTGGATGAACACGAGCAGGAACTCCTGGTGGAGATCCTGGAGAAAGTCAGGTAATTTTTTTGTCCCGGACTTTAGTTAGGTAAATTCGAACTAAATGATTGAGGCAACCATGCAACCCGAAAAAACTGAGAGTACCACAGAAATTACCGCAGAAAAGATCGTTATACCCCTCTTTGAGATTGTCGTGTTCCCGGACAGCCGGACAAAATTCCCGGTTGACCAGGCCACGGGAGATCTTCTCCTTGCCGCGATGGAGAATGAGAACGAAGATGCAGTGCACGCTATCGGCATCACGGTGAAAAGCGGTACCAGGCCAGCGGAACTGACCGCAGAGTCGCTGTACCGGATTGGCAACCTGTTCCGGATCCACCATGTGGAGCCGATTGATAACGGGTACCTTGTCTGTGCGCAGGTTACCGGGCGGGCAAAGACCATCGAGGTATTCGAAAAAGACGACCGGTTCTATGCAACGTATGAGCCGGTCCCGGATGTGCAGGATCTTGACTCCGACTTACAGAGCCGGATTCTCTCGGACATCAAACTCACCATCCACGAGATCAGCAGCCGCTTCAATGGTTCGGAACAGTTCACCGGCCCGATCGACCGGATGATCTCCATTGACGAGATTGCGGGCTTTGTCATGCCGTTCCTGCCGGTTACCCTGGAAGAGAAGCAGTCGCTCCTTGAGATCGTCTCGGTCCGGCAGCGGTACATCACGTTCCTCGCACTCCTCATCAAAGTACGGGAGAACATCAGCATCCGGATCGAGATGGCAAAGAAGGTCTCCGACAAGGTGAGCAAATCGAACCGTGAGGCAATACTGCGCGAGCAGCTCCGGGTGATCCAGGAAGAGCTTGACGAGAGTTCGGGAACTCCCGGCGACATGGGCTACCGGGAACGGATCGGGCAGTCCGCGATGCCGGACGAGGTCAGGAAGAAGGCACTGGCAGAAGTAAAAAAGCTCGAGACCGGAGGCAGCCAGAACCATGAGAGCTCCGTGATCCGGAACTATCTCGATCTCATGCTCGACCTCCCGTGGACAACCGGAGAGAAGAAGAACATCGACATTGCGGAAGCCCGACGGGTGCTTGAGAGTAACCACAATGGCCTTGAGAAGGTCAAGGAGCGGATCATCCAGCACCTCGCGGTCATGAAACTCCGGCAGGAGAAACAGGGTTCGATCCTCCTCTTTGCCGGCCCGCCCGGCACCGGCAAGACCAGCCTGGGCAAAAGTATTGCCGAGGCGCTCGGCCGTAAGTATGTCAGGATCAGCCTTGGCGGTGTCCATGACGAGGCCGAGATCCGGGGGCACCGGAGAACCTATGTCGGCGCCCTTCCCGGGCGTATCATCCAGGGCATGCAGAAAGCCGGCACCAAGAACCCGGTCTTCATCCTCGACGAGATCGACAAGCTGGCCACTTCGTATGCCGGGGACCCGGCAAGCGCCCTCCTTGAGGTGCTCGACCCGGAACAGAACAACACGTTCTCGGACCACTACCTTGAGGTCCCTTATGACCTCTCCGATGTGCTCTTCATCGCCACCGCGAACTCCCTTGCAACCATCCCGGCCCCGCTGCTCGACCGGCTGGAACTGATCGAGATCTCGGGCTACACGAAGAACGAGAAGTTCGCGATAGCGAAAGATCACCTCATACCCGAGATCCTCAAAGAGCACGGGCTCGATTCTGACAAACTCCGGTTTGAGGACGAGGCACTGAAGGTGCTCATCGAGAAGTACACCCGCGAAGCCGGTGTCCGGTGGCTCAAGAAACAACTTGCCAAGACTGCACGCCACGTATCCGAGAAGATCGTCTCGGGAACTGCCGAACTTCCGTTTGTCGTGTCAACGAAAAATCTTCAGGACGTGCTCGGAAAGGAATTGATCCGACAGGAAGTGGTACGGAAGGAACCGGTTCCCGGCGTTGTTACCGGTCTTGCATGGACCCCGGTCGGGGGAGAGATCCTCTTTATCGAGGGGACATTCATGCCCGGGACCGGGAAACTCACGCTGACCGGCCAGCTTGGGGACGTGATGAAGGAGTCTGCAACGATCTCACTCTCTCTCATCCGGTCCCGGCTTGCAACCATGGAGAACGGGTTCAACTTCATGACAAGCGACATCCACGTTCATGTACCTTCCGGCGCAACTCCCAAGGACGGGCCTTCAGCAGGCGTGACTCTGTTCACCGCCCTTGCCTCCCTGATCACCGGGAAGACCGTTGCTTCGGACCTTGCGATGACCGGCGAGATCACCCTCAGTGGCGGCGTACTGCCGGTTGGCGGGATCAAGGAGAAGATCCTTGCCGCTCACCGGGCGGGAATCAGAATGATCATCCTGCCTAAAGAGAACGAGCGGGACCTGCAGGACGTGCCCCAGGATGTCAGGGATGAACTGGTGTTCATGCCGGTGGAGACCGTTGAGGAAGTCCTGAAAGAGGCACTCGGGATAGAGATGCCCCGCTCTGTTGTCATGCATACCGGGAATAGTTTTGTCCCGGTGCAGAATGCCTGAATACGGGGGGATATGAGCGGGAGGTTTATGACCCCGACAGGGCTTTCATTTTTTTGCTCTGTAGAAAACCTTTTTTGAAATAACAATCCTCACTCCCCCTGTTTGTACACCATGCGACCCCCCCCCTCCCCCATGGTGCCTGGACAATCCCTTCATTCATCCTATAAACCTGCACGAATCCGGCACGGAAATGGGAGGGCCTTGGGGGGGTCTGGCGGTGTACTTTGATACTTTGTCGTCCGTGACCAACAGATCCGGGGGAAAATTCCCGATAGTACTTACCTGAATTACATCGGTTTGTTCGCACTGGAAGTACACCGCCCGACCCCCGCCAATATATGCAACGTAAGCCCGGGAGCGTTAGCATTTCGAAATGATTTCTACAGAGCACATTTTTTCAACAGGTTACGAAGACATCAATCCGGTAGACACTTCTTATTTTCTACCAGTTTTTTGAGTTGATCCTGAGGCATTTTTGATAATACTATTATATCTGCCAAAATCAACAATTCATTACTAAAATGATAGATCCATCAGATATCATATTCACAGGAAAAAATAATACAATCGCATCGGCGTCATGGGGATAATAGATGTCCAAGTTCGTCCTGCTGCTGATAGGACTTCTCTTTCTCACAAATCCGGTATTGGCATACCAGGTGAACATTGATGCACCGGATTCGCTTGCCGTTGGAAAACCCCTTGTGGTCACCGGCACCACCACATTTGGAGTGGGAACGCCGATCGATGTCGTGCTCTACTTCCAGTTAACAACAACCCGGGAGATAACCCGCAAGATTGCCTACATCCAGTCCGACAAGACATTCAAGGCGGTTTTTGATACTACCGGGCTGGACCCGGGCACCTACAAGGTAGAAGTCCCGTCTCCCTCCAATGGCGAGTCCGTGACCATGCAGCTTGTCACCCTGTATGACCGTACTGAAGAGATTGAACTCACTTCTCCGATAAACCAGAGTTTCACCGGAAAGATCTATGTTGCCGGGAAGATCAATGGCGCTGAAAATTCCGGGGTCCAGATTGAAGTAATCGATCCAACGGGTCTTGTCATCTTCGGCCCACAGTATATCAATACCGATAATGCCGCACACTTTGCTGCAGATATCGTTATTCCGGCGCCAGGAACCTATGAAGTGAGTTTCACTGACGTGAATGGGTACCTTGGTTCACGCACCATCAATGCCCTTGGCCAGGGCGGGGCATCATTTGTGACAACAACCGTCGCCACGACAACAACAGCCCCGAAGGTAATCTCCGCCCATACTTCATCATCACGAGACAACCCGGCCTATTTTGTCGTTGAGACCGGTACCGGGCCGGTAACCCTGTACACCACGAAATCCATTGACTGGGTACTCGAATATGTCGATGAAACGGGAACCCTGCACATGCAGAATGATAAGGGCAGTTCCAGTGCCGAGAAGGCAGAATTCCAGGGCAGGGGAAAGACCGTATATGTCAAAGTATATCCCTACAAGTATGCGGTCTCGGGCGATGTCTTCCTCTATGGAGAGAATGTCAAATCCGTTGCGGTGAGCAAGACCATCCCGGCCGCATTTGCAGCAACTGCACCGGCCACCCCCACGGAAGAATCCCCGGTCATGCCGGTAATAGGATGTATTGCCGTGGGTATTGCCCTGCTCATGTTCAGCAAAAAGAGCGCCTGACACCCGTTCCTTCTTCATGCCGGTATCCTTCCGCGACATCCGGATCATACCTATCTTGCGGACCTGATTCACTCTACGGATAAGAAGCCTTTTTTATATCCCAGAGCCAACATATGGAGCACTGCCGGGGTAGTCTAGTCCGGGAAGGCGGTAGCCTTGAAAGCTACTGGTGCCCTGCACCTCAAGAGTTCAAATCTCTTCCCCGGCGTCAGTAAAAATGTTCATATCTCTTTTTCCATGTTAATCAGCTCCATAGACTCAGCACATTTCCATAACCGCGGGACTCCCGGTGATTGAAAATACCTGTTATCCCGGGGGATCAAGAAAAAGCCAGAGATATCCAGACAGAACATCCCCAAATAATGCCTCTGGTTTGCGATGGAGAACCCGGGGGTGCAACAGTACCGCATGTGTAGGATCCGGTTAACCGAAGAGGCGTGGAATTATCAGGAGAGATGGAAAAAAAGCCATAGCCGGTAATCCGGATTTTATGATCAATCTCCTGATGGACATCAAACGAGAGAGCAGAAGCACAACGGGAGAGATGAGATATTCCAAAAGTATATTGTCGTATACACGTATATACATCAGCATATGCCCCAAGTTACCTCCGTGAGGATGAGAACAGATACCAAGGCGCTCCTGGACGATCTGAAACTTAATCCGCGAGAAACCTATGATGACGTTGTCCGCCGTCTGGCCGAAGCCGCATATGATGATGAGCCCATGACTCAAGAAGAGATTGAAGCCATGGAAGAAGGGATAGCGGATCTCAAGGCAGGCCGGGCCCGATCGCTTCGCGAGGTTATGAAAGAACTTGGCGATGACAAAGTGATCGAGTCCGGGAATTTGTGATTCCGTGTATCAGATCAAGTTGTCACGAAAGGCAGAGAAAGACCTGATAAAGATCCCTCAAGAGCACCGGACACACATTGAGCTGGCGTTAGAAAAGTTTGCCGAACATCCGGATCAAAGGCACGATGTGGTAAAAGTCAGAGACAGCCCGAAGGTGGCACCACGGTACCGGATACGGATCGGGGAATACCGGGCGACGTTTTTCATCTATCACAACCTGCTCCTCATCGAGATTATCACCATTGGGAAAAAGAATAATTTTGATTATTGAAAGACAGGGTCATAAGAATGATGGTCATTCCAAATCATTCAGATTTTTTTGCTCTGTAGAAATCATTTGATTTTATACTATGACGCTCTTGGGGGCTCCGCCTTCGGCTTTGCCCCCGCCGCGTGGGCATCCCCCACGTTACGATGTCTCTGTATTGCCGCAATAACCGACGGTATCGAATCATTGTTTTTATGTGGTTGAAAGACCCATATGAGTTGACAGATATCTCAAGAGGATCATCGATGTGTGTTGCAGTTCCCGCAGAAGTCCTTGAAATCAAAGAGGGAAATATCGGTCTTGTGGATTATGGCGAGCTCAAGCAGGAAGTGAGGCTCGATCTCGTTGACGTAAAAGTCGGTGAGTTCGTGCTTGTCCACGTCGGGTTTGCCATCCAGCGGCTCTCCCGCGAAGAAGGGCTAGAGACCCGTGAGATCTTCAGGCAGGTCTACGCGCAGCTGGAGAACTGATGCACGAGTATTCCATTGCATATGACCTGTACGCTACGGCACGTACGGCAGCACACGAACACAAGGCAACAAAAGTCAAGAAGATCAGTGTCGATGTCGGGAAGATGGCGATGGTGAACCCGGAACAGGTGATCTTCCTGTTTGACACCATCAAGGAGGATGACCCCCTGTTCCGGCAGGCGGTACTGGATTGCCATGAAGTGACACCGGAGACCCGGTGTCCCTGCGGGTACACGGGCAGCGAGATCTATGTCTGCCCGCGATGCGGCGCTCTCCCGGAGCTGGTAAAAGGCCGGGAGATCGTTGTCACGAATGTAGAGATCGAGGTAGGTGACGAATCATGAAAGTCAACATGATGCATGGGGCCGGCGGCGAAGTGATGGGCGAACTGCTCCAGACGTTAACGAAGTTCAAGCACAACAATGCCGGGGGTATCGGGCTTGAGGCACTGGATGACGGGGCCGTTATCCCGTTCGGTGGCGAGAACCTGGTATTCACTACCGATTCCCATGTTGTCCGGCCGATCTTTTTCCCGGGCGGGGATATCGGACGGATCTCGGTCTGCGGAACGGTCAATGACATTGCCATGATGGGTGGCCGGCCCATTGCCCTCTCCTGCGGCATGATCATTGAAGAAGGATTCGAGATTGGCAATCTCGAACGGATTGTCGCTTCCATGGACGAGGCACTGGGTGAAGCGGGCGCAAGTATTGTGACCGGCGATACCAAAGTCGTGGAACGTGGTGCACTCGACGGGATCGCCATCAATACGGCCGGTATCGGCGTGGCAAAGAAGATTGTCCGGGACAACGGGCTTGTTCCCGGGGACGTTATCATTGTCTCGGGAACGCTTGGCGATCACGGTCTTGCGATCATGGCACACCGTGAAGGATTCGATCTCGGCGAACAGATCCTCTCCGATGTCTCCCCGCTCGCAAAGATGATGGAGAGAGTCCTTGATGCAGGTACCATCCATGCGATGAAAGACCCGACCAGGGGCGGATTTGCCAGCGCTATCAACGAGATGGCACGGAAAGCGAACGTCTGCGTGCGTATCCGCGAGGAGCAGATTCCCGTCAGGAAGAGCGTAAAGAGCGCAGCGGCCATGCTCGGCATCGATCCCCTTGAAGTGGCAAACGAGGGAAAGGTCGTCATGGGAGTGCCTGCTTCCGATGCAGAAGAGATCCTGGCCGCCCTCCGGTCCCACAAGTACGGAAAAGAAGCCACTATTGTCGGTACCGTCTCACAGGGGGCCCACGTGATCATGGAGACCGCGATTGGCGGCGAACGGTTCATCGAACCCCCGATGGGCGACCCGGTACCCCGCGTCTGTTGATACCTGCTAATCGGAAATCTCTTTTTTAGGTGATTACGTAAAGTCCACCACTAACCCATGGTTAGTATTGAGCCAATTCAGGTTTTTTAGATTTGCGCTCCTGAGAACACAAAAATACAGCCCCCCTCTTGCGCCGCCAGTCCCCCGAGGGGGACGGGGCGCTATTAGCGATGCCTCGGCATTACCTTACTTTGGGGCACACACAGGTACAGGTAATACGGCACTATCGCAACCGGGGGATGCCCGAGCGGCGGGGGCGGAGGCTTGCCGGAGCCCCCAAGAGCGGTAATGAAAATTTTGTTTCAGGTTTATCGCACGTTTAGTGGATGTTTTACACAATCACCCTTTTTTTTAAATGCTCTCCTGAATCGCAATCAGGATTTCACGAAGCCCTTATTCCTTAGTCCGCGATCGAACGGAAATGTTCCCGGGGCACACGGATGATAAAACGGGCACCTTTCCCGGGAGTTCCTGCTTCCGAGAGAGTGAGATTCGTGATCGCCAGGATCTCCCGTGAGAGGAAGAGACCAAAACCGGTATTCTTAAAATATTCCCTCCGGAAGATATGTTCCTTTTCGGCATCCGGGACTCCCACCCCGTTGTCTTCAATGATGATATCGAGATTATCCGCCCGTTCCACGGTCCGCACTGAAATCTCCGTTACATGTTGCCCATGGCGGATGGAGTTCTCGATCAGATTATAGAATACTTTCTCAAGAAGCGGATCGGCATAGATCTCAACCGGAGGGATATTGGCGCGGATAACGATCGAACGGAGATCAATACTGGCGGTGGCAAGGGTAACGGTCTCGGCAATATTATGCCACTGGGGCGAGTGGACACCAATGTTCTGGTAGTCCCGGGTGAAGAGGATCTGGCTCCGGATAGCGTTTGCAGCCGATTCCTCTTTTTCAATGTATTTTGTCATTGCCGGATCGCTGTTATCCTGTTTTGCGATCTCGATATACCCGAGCAGGGCAGTCAACTGGTTGAGGATATCGTGGCGGGTGATATTGTTGAGCAGGTTCAGTTTCTTATTGGCCTGCGTAAGAGCTTCCTGGGCTAACTTGCTGTCCGTGATGTCAACAACCGTACATATGACACCGGGCTCACCGGTCTCGGCAGCCGATACGAGTGCCCAGCGCATGCTGCCATCCCATGCCCGGAACCTGACCTCAATATCCCCGACCCGCTTCAGGTCGCGTATCTTGTCGATGAACTTTTTGCGTTCATCAGTATCGGGAATGAGATCCGGCAGGGACTTTTTCATCAGTTCATCACATTCGTACCGGATCATATGCGCAAATTTCCGGTTTGCATCGCGGATTTTGAGAGTATCCCGATCATAACTGAAGATACCCGCCTGGGAGTTGTAATAGACACCGCAGTTTTTGTCTCCTTCCTTCCGGTATACCTGCGAATACGTGGAGATGAGAACCCCGAGCGAGACGAAAATATAGAACCAGACCGTGGCAAGGGCATACAGTTTGAGATCCGGTACCCCGAGAAGGTAGACCAGTGCAAGGTACAGCCATCCTATAATGACCGTCCCGTATATGCTCAGCTTCGGGCGGGAGAAGGCGATCAGGATGATGGGGATGAGATAGAAATACGGGAATACATCATAGATATCCCGGCTGATACTGAAATACGTGACAAGAACCGCCGCAAGGATACTTACGAGAATACAGACATCAAAAAGCATCTGTTTTTTTCGGGAAAATGGTCGCATTGTCATAATAGTCCCAAAAATCAGCCGGAGCCGGAATCAGCAATCAGAAGTGGGGATCCATGTTATTTAAGTATTATTGGGTGCCCCGGCCGGGTATGCCGGAGGTACACCGGGGAATCCCCACAGGGTGAAAAACCGTCCCTGTCCGGAATAACCGTAATCAGGATTGCCCGATATAACCCATGAGGAGATCCATTGCTTCCAGCTCCCGGTTACCCCCGCACTTCCGGATTATTCCCGTATGGTATTCGATAAGTTCCTTAAGTTTCGGATCGCGGTTCTTCTGGTAACGTGTCGCATGGACCGTTGCATCGATAATACTGCCAAATCCCCGGTTGACAGGATAGATGACTGCCTCTTCAATGATCTCCTTCTGGAGGGACAGGGAAACAACCGTCACTTCAGGAGTGGTGCGCTCGATGGTTGTTGTGAAGGCTGCCCATGCATCGGCAGCGGCCAGGCGCTGCACCAGGGTATCCCCGACCGGTTCCCCGACAAACATCTCCCGGGGGAGATCTTCAAACGCAGTCCGGACATACAGGACCGGATCATGGATGAAATTTGCAACCAGCCAGCCGTCCCGCCGGATGTTCTCCACCGTATGGCTTCCCGAGAAAAGAACCATGGTGGCTTTCTTATCCCGGAGGTGAATGCCCATGGGGGCAGCATTGAAGGCGGTGGTTGCAATTATTTCATTGATACCGCCTTTTAAAAGTCCCATGACCAGCCTTCCCCAAGGGCAAGATAGATCGATGCAATCGTGATATCTGCAATAGAACCGGGATTGATATCCCGCCGGATGCATTCTTCATCAAGGTCTTCAGCGGTTCGCTTTCCCTCTAAGACATCGCGGGCCGCCATCATGGTCTCACGGGCAACATCGATCCCGTGCTTCTTGATGATAAGCGTGTCCGGTTCCGTGGCCAGGAGCGTTAGGAATGTCCGGACAATGGACTGCCTGCCCGGACCGTTTTCTTTCAGGAGATCCGCTCCGCGGCGGGAGAGCGGGAACCCGGTCACCCATTCCCGGGCAACCATATCGTTTGCCGCGGAATGCTGCATCACATCCAGCAATGACATATCCCTCTCCCGGATGAGCGTGAGGGTATGGGGATCGTTGACATCGAGTTCGTCATCTGCATTCATCTTCACGGAGGTCATGGCAAAGGCCTTGTAAAAAGCGATTGCATCCGAGGATTCCGTTTTTGCAATGGCCGCCATCGCGCCGGCGATATCCTTGCCATACACGAGAGGGATGAGGAGGATAAACGCCCCGAAATGCGTGTTTCCCCCGGAATGGCAGTTGGTGTCGCGAACCGCATGCTTGATGATCTCGCCGATACGGCCCTGGCCTTTTTCCGCTTCTTCGAGTGCGGGCCGGGCAAAGATCGTGGACGCAAGAAAATGCTCCAGCCGGGTCTCGGGATAATCATGACAGCGGTCAACGTTTCCCGGTTTGGGATACGCCGATACCTCGAGCATCATGGCCAGTTGCGCACGTTCAACTGCGCTTGTCCGAAGGCACGTCATGGAATATACAACCCATTATCGTATCAGAGAGATCGTGTTTCAGGCGCATATACTCTTTCTTTGAGAGCCGGGCCTGCTGGAGGGTCATATCCCGGAACATGCAGGGCGACGAGATCTTGCAGCACCAGGCAAGGCTGCCAAAACAGGTCTGTTTCCCGTCATCAAGGGGAGTTCCCTTGACAGCGTCCAGTTTCATAGTGATATAATCCTCGTGTGCCAGGTTGATCCGGGAAAGTGTCGGGATGAGCGGGCATTCCTTCACGGGCATGCAGCAGAACGCGAGGGAGCGGATATCGCCCCCGCGGCAGAGCTGCTTTGGGGCATTGTACCAGCCGTCTTCATCGGCAGACCGCGTGATCGCAGCATCAAGACCTGCAAGCGTCCGGATATCGGACTGCCGGGCGAGCGAGACCATGTCGGCCCCGTGGGAGAGCATGTCTTTCATACGCTCGAACGTATTGATCGTATTATTGGCTATCAGCATCAGCGGACAGCTGTTGCGGATCTGGCGGAGTTTGGCCGTACCGAAGTCCATGAGATCGATATGGAGAATATCTGCTCCGGCTTTCCAGAGATTCACTGCCAGTTCCCTGTCATCCCCTGCCACACCGGCGCGGAACTTGACCGAGACAGTGACCCCCTCTTTTTTCAGTGCCCGCACGATAGCAACGAGTTTTTCGGTATGTTTAAGGTAATATTCCCCGCAACCCGCATCCACCATTGCCGGCTGGCGGCAGTGCGCATCGATCTCGTAGACTACGCTGTCGCCGAATGCCTGTGCAATGGCAGTGAACGATTCCGGTGCGCTGCCCCGCAGGTTGATGCCCAGGATGACATCGCTCTTTTCCATTGCATCAATCTGCTCCTTAAGTGCAGGAACCGGATCATCATAGATGAACTCCCTGCGGTCTCCTCCTGCTGCAAGGGAACGGGCTGCTTCCAGGGCAGGCGCGTCAATGGAATAGCCCCCGATAAACGCAAGACCGACATGGTCAGCCCGTTCAAGCACGTACGCTGCATCAACAATGCCGGCCATGGACGCAATTGCCACGGGTGTCCGGACAACGCGATCGTTGATAAGCAGACCAAAGCGATCGAATGCATCCATCATGAGTTCATATTCGTTGACAATGCCGGGACAAATTCCTTTGGGTTTGATCCGGTTCATGCCAACGAAAACCAGCGGTTTTTGACGCGTGAAACCACCAGGGACGTGATTTACTTGAGAGACGGGCCGATATCTTCCAGCACGTACCCCGCTTTCGAGCGCGGGAGCGTAATACCGTCCCGGGCATCACCGATGGATATACCCTTGTTCTCCCGGAAGTGCGAGACTACCACGGTCCATGGGAGCAGGAAGGCTTCGCTGGTAGTTCCCGGCTCCTGACGAAATTCCAGTGCAAGATACCCTGCCCGGCCGGTTGCAGCAAGGAACTCTGCAACCGCGTCAACCTGGTGGAGATTATTTTTTGCAGCGGGAAAATGCTGCGAGAAGTAGAGTTTCTTATCAATGATCGATTTACATTCAATGGCAAGATTGTACTTCGGGTTGAGCGAATCCACGAGAATACCGATGGTCCGGCCCGCGGGTTTTTGCTGACGGGGCCGGTACGCAAAACCCTGCATATGCCGGGTTTTGAAGAACCGGTTCAGGCAGTTGACGATCTCCCGCTCGAAATCACTCATTGTATACAGGTACGACAATATACCATATATTTCTGAACAAAATCACCAGCCGTCCTGAGGGGGGGCTGAGTCCGGGCATGATATCATCAGATGGTCGGCACACCCGGTTCATCGATTCCCCTATAAGATCCCCCGGGTCTTCCGGATATCGTGCAAAAGTGGGGTGATGCAATCAAAACCCGAAAGTTATTACGATTACAGGTATATTTTCATACGTAGTGTTTTCTCATGCTGGGTTTTCAGCATACGAAAAAACAACAAACCAGGCGGATATCCCAGAAAAACCCCTGGAATTCATTACACCGGAGTTATTCACATGAGCAAGAAGGGAATGTTACTCGTAGGGCACGGGAGCACGATGCCCTACAACCAGGAGCTCGTTGAGAAGACCGCTGCCATGATCAAGGCTCACCATGCCGATTATATCGTCAAGTGCGGTTTCATGAATATGAACAAGCCATCGATCAAGGAATCCATGGAGGCATTCAAAAAAGAGCCTATCGATGCGCTCGTGGTCGTCCCCCTGTTCCTGGCAAAGGGCGTCCACATCGAGAAAGACATTCCCGGGGAGATTGGCCTGCCCGAAGGCGTAAAGAAGGGATCGTTCGTGCTCAATGGCACATCCATCCCGCTCGTCTATGCAGAGCCCATCGGCAGCGATCCCCTGCTTGCCGATCTCATGGTCAAGAACGCAGCAAAAGCGCTCTCTACCCTCTGACCTTTTTTATGCATATCCTGGTGCTGGACACGATTCATGGCGGGAAGCCGATCGGGGATGCATATACCTCCCGCGGCGAAACAGTGGATCCCGTTGATGTGTACCGGGGGAACAGCGATGTCGATGTGCCGACTGCCCTTTCCCGCACCTATGACCTGATTGTTGCCCCGGTCCATCTCGATCCCGGTCACCCGCTCCTGCACTATTCCGGCACGAAGGTGATAACCCACCATGAGGCAGTCCGGCACCTGCTCGGCAATGATATCCCGCAACCCATGATCGAAATAACGGGTGCACGGGGCAAGACAACGACTGCCCATGCCCTCGCGGCACTCCTGCCGGGACGCGGCATCCTGCACACCTCCACGGGCACGTTCCGGTTCCCGGAGAAGGAATGGATATCGCGTTCCAGCATCACCCCCGGCTCCGTTCTTGCAGCAGCAAGTCTTGCGCGGGCGATCAACGGCTGGCTGATTGCCGAGGAATCGCTTGGCGTGACCGGGGCCGGCACCCTTGCCATCATCACATCCGATGTTGACTACACCTTTGCAGCAGGAAAACGGCATGCTCTTGCAGCGAAGATCGCGTCCACGCAACATTCCCGTTGCGTGCTGCTCGCAGAAGGAATACCGGCAGAAGATCGCAAGGGGATTTTCCCTATTGAAGACATTGCCTCATGTGATGGAACAGAATGCACGCTCACCAGTGACGGGAAAACCTTCCGGTTCACCAACCCGCTCCTGGGGCTGCCGACCTACAGAAACGCCCTGGTGCTCGCGGCATCTGCGGCGGTCCTGCTGGGAATAGACCCCTCGCCGCTTTCATCATTTACCGCGCTCGAAGGCCGCATGTCGGCCCGTCGCGAGGGGAGCGTGCTGGTCGTGGACAATGCCAACAGCGGCACGAATCTCCTGACAACGCTCGAAGCCGTACAGTATGCACGGAACGTGTCGGGACTGAACGATATCACCCTGGTCATCGGCCAGCAGGAGGGAGATGGCAAGGTCTGCGAGGGATTCGCGCACGACCAGATCCTCGCGGCGATCGAATCCATCCACCCCCGGCACCTGATCTGGGTTGGCCGGTTCCCCGAACATGGAACCCCGGCATATGCACGGCTTGATCCACAAAAGACTGCCCATGCACGAACACTTGACGAAGGATATACCCTTGCACAGCAGAAAACTGATCACGGATCGATTGTCCTTGCGGTCAAGACCTGGAGATGAGAGAGAATGAAATACATGCACCCCCGCCCGAGTTCCATTGTTGCTGCCCTGTATACCGCCCGCGATCTCAATGTCGATGTGGCCATCCTGCACGGCCCGTCGGGCTGTTCGTTCAAACATGCCCGGCTGCTGGAGGAGGACGGCATGCGGGTCCTCACCACCTCGCTTGCCGACAACGAGTTCATCTTCGGGGGCCAGAAGCCGCTGGAGGATGTGCTGAAGTATGCTGAGGAGACGTTCCATCCCAAACGTATGGCGGTAGTCGGCACCTGCGTTGCCATGATCATTGGCGAAGATCTCCAGGCTGCAATCGAGGGCTCGGGCATAACAACCCCAACGATCGCGGTGGACATCCATGCCGGCTATATTGAGAATATTGCCGGTGTTATCTCAACGCTTGAAGCCGCGGCAGAGGCCGGTTGGATCACGGAAGAGGAACTGACCCGGCAGCGGTTCATGATGCAGAAGGCCAACGAGGTCGAGCGGCTCCGGGGCGCCGCGTCGCATCCGTACATCGAAGCATCCCGGGGCGATCTCAAGCACGTGGCTGCGCAGGAACTCATCCGGCTCGCCCGATCCGGGGCAAAAGGAGTCGCGATCCTGAATGCCAAGAAAGAGACCGCGTACATGTTTGCCGATGAACTGATCGCACTCAGGGAAGCCTGCCCTGATGCGGATATCACGTACATCGCCAACCTCGAACAGCGGGGACTGCCCAAGACCCGGGGCGATGCCGGGCGGATCGCCGCAGAGATGAAGGCCCGGGGAGTGCCAATTGAACTGCTCGGTGCGCTCGACGAATACGGTGCAAACGGGGATGCGCTCGGGAAGCGGATACAGGAGATTGCTCCCGCGTTTGCGCTCATCGCGGGCGTTCCCCATGCCATCGCCCCGGAATATACGCAGGGTGTCGAGTGCTTCTCCGTAACGAACGGCCCGCGACAGGTTGCACCGCTCCGCGAGATCGGGCACAGGCACGTGATGGTCGAGATCGACCTGCACCCCAAGACCCTCGGGGTCCGGGAGATTGTCGAGAGCGAGTTCGGGGCCGTGCTCCGGAGCATTGCATGAAGGCAATCCTTATCACCGGCGATCGATCAGGCAGCGGCAAGACCAGCATCACGCTCGCACTTTCTGCCCTGCTCGCCAGAGAGCAGCGCGTCCAGACCTTCAAGGTCGGGATGGACTACATCGATCCGTCCTATCTTGCTGCGGTCTCCCGCCGACCCTGCCGGAACCTTGACAGTTTCGCACTTGACAACGGGCAGATCCAGGACATCTTCCATTTCGGGTGCAACGGGGCAGACATTGCCCTTGTCGAAGGTGTGCGGGGGCTCTATGAAGGAGCTGAAGCCCTGACTGACACCGGAAGTACTGCGGCGATCGCCAAGCAGCTCGATCTCCCGGTCGTACTCGTGATCTCGGCACAGAGCATCACCCGGAGTGCGGCTGCGATGGTCAAAGGGTTCCAGGCATTCGACCCGTCCGTCCACATTGTCGGTGTCATCCTCAACAATATCAAGGGCGGTTCGCACAAGGCCAAGGCGGTTGCCGCAATCGAGCACTACTGCGGTATCCCGGTTATCGGGGCCATTCCCCGGATGGAGGAGATGCAGCTGGCCATGCGCCACCTGGGTCTTGTCCCGTACCGTGAAGGATCCGGCAACGGGGATTTCGATGCCCGCATCGGGACTATCACAACCCTCATCGGGCAGTACGTGGATCTCGACCGGTTCAAAGCGCTGATGAAGGACGTCTCATTTTCGACAACAACCCCGACCGTTTTCGATGACATCCCGGTTCCCGACCTGAAGATTGGTGTAGCAATGGACGAGGCGTTCAATTTCTATTATGCCGATCTCTTCGATATCCTGAAGACCTGCGGGGCGAAGACAATCCCCTTTAGTCCCGTCCACGACCGGCTCCCGGAAGCGGATGGCTACATTATCGGCGGAGGATACCCGGAACTCTTCACCCGCGAACTCGAAGCCAATGATCGCATGCGGGAAGCAGTCCTTGAAGTCTCACGGAACGGGACACCCATCTATGCGGAGTGCGGGGGACTGATGTACCTGACCGGACGCATGACCCTGAAAAAAGGGTGGCAGGGGAGCGATGAAGAGCACTCGTCTGATATGTGCGGGGTGTTTGGCGGGGAGACGCGGATGCCGGCCAGGCGGGTCGTCAGTTATGTGGAAGGCACCAGCAGCCCGGATTCCCCGGTTGGTAGCGCAAGGTTCCGCGGGCACGAGTTCCATTACTCGGAAGTTGTTCTTCCGGAGGAGACCCGGTTTGCCTATACGCTCTCCCGCGGCGTGGGGATCCGGGATAACCGCGACGGTGCTGTTGTGGGAAATACACTTGGGAGTTACACGCACCTGCACCCGGTAGCGAGCACCGGGATGTTCCGGCATTTTACGGATCTCTGCCGGAACCGGGTGTAACCCCGGAACCTCTGCATCCGCATCACAGGATGCAGGTATCTGCCCCGATCTTTTCAAAGTCCGTGATATGATCGACGAATGAACTCATCTGTGACAATATCACAGGATCAAGCCCTTTCTCGGCGCAGAGAAAGACCCCGGAGACATCCGTGAGCTTGAGTTTGGTGACCACAAAATGCAGGAACTTCGACGCGGTCACGGACGGGATATGGATGAGCAGCATGCTCACGGAGTCGAACATAATGCACTTCTTTCCCGCAGGCATCTTTTTTAAAAGTTCCGTGATGGCGATGCCGAGGTCCGTGAGGTTGGAAGGGTTGGTCACGTATTTTACCCGGGATCCGGGGATGCAGACCCCCCCGGAGTACTGGGTCACGGCATCGATCACATAATACGAATCGGGGCTGATCCCTTCCTTTTCATACATTTTTGCAAGAACCTTGCAGGGTTTGTTGACTGTGACAACCAGCGGCGTGCACCCGCTCTTCAGGATCTTCTTCATGACCAGCAGGTTCATCTCCGGGACATTCTCCGGCCGGGCAAGCAGAAGGCAGAGCAGACTCTCTGCCGCATCTTCCGTTGCTGTCTGTGCATCCATCCCGGCTCACGTCCTTTTAAAAAATTCCCTGAACTCCGGGGGGATCTCGTCAGATCGTCCCTCCAGTGCTTTCTTCTGGAGGTCTTCAATATTCGTCAGGATCTGGCGAAGGTTATTGGCATGCACCTGGAGCTGCATCCGGATCTCCTCGGCATCGTAGTCCCCGCTTTTGGCCTGGGCGGCAAGCTGCTCGAAATCCTGCTGCATGATCTCAAGGGGTTTTCTCGCACGCAGGATAGATTCAGACAGGAACGCGATAAGAGCCAGCTGGCGTTCTTCGGCTCTTTTACGGTCCGTGATATCGGTGAAGCTCTCGACCAGGTACTCCCTGCCGCCAATCTCTGCCTTTGCCACGGTCTTTAAGACAGGAACCCTTTTGCCGTTCGCATTGATGATCTCGCGCTCTGCATTCAGGGTGTCCCGGTGAAGATCGGTGACCGGACATTCGCCAAACCTGGCTGGACAGACAAAACCGTGGCAGGTGCTGCCGAGGAGCTGGTCCCGGCCAAAGCCGGTGAGGGATTCCATCAGGGGATTGACATCAACGATACGGTGGGCGGCGGGATCGATGACCAGGATCGCTGTCTGTATCCGCTCAAATACCGTTCTGAAGAGATCAACCGGACCGGCTTCCCCGACTGCACCTCCTTCAATCAACCCCTTCTTCTCCGGCATATCAGTACCCTGTTCCTGCACCCGTGCTGCTCATCGTATGTGTAATAATCCCCGGCAGGTATATCAATTTTAGTACCCCCGCCCCTCAACAAAAGAAAAAACTACAAAACCTCTGGCACCCCATACACCTTTTATGATAATTTATCTGGATGGGAAATACCTGACGGAGGATCAGGCAAAGATTTCAGTCTTCGACCACGGGTTCCTCTATGGTGACGGGGTGTTCGAGGGCATCCGTGCCTACAACGGGAAGATCTTCCGGTTACAGGAACATCTCGACCGGCTCTATGATTCGGCGAAAACGATCGATATCCAGCCGTCCATCACAAAAGAGGAGATGGCCGAGGCGATCTGCGAGGTGCTGCGCCGGAACAAGCTGAATGACGCCTATATCCGCCCGATCATCACCCGGGGCGTTGGGGATCTCGGGCTTGACCCGCGGAAATGCAAGAAGGCATCCGCGCTTGTCATTGCCGTGTCGTGGGGTGCAATGTACGGCGACCTGTACGAGAAAGGTCTCAAGGCCATCACGGTCTCGGTCCGCCGCAACCCGGCTGAATGCCTTCCCCCGAATATCAAGAGCCTAAACTATCTCAACAACATCCTTGCCAAGATCGAGGCGAACTACAAGGGTGGTGACGAGGCGATCTTCTTCGATACCAACGGGTACCTCTCGGAAGGTTCCGGAGACAACCTCTACATCATCAAGAACGGCGAGATCATCACGCCGCCAACGCTCAACAACCTCCGGGGTGTCACCCGCCTTGTCGTGCTCGAGATTGCAAAATCGCTGGGCATCACCGTTCGCGAGCAGAACCTCGGGTACTTCGACCTGTACACTGCCGATGAACTGATCTGCTCCGGCACCGCGGCCGAGATGGCCCCGATCACCTGGGTTGACGGGCGGACGGTTGGATCCGGGAAGCCCGGGCCGGTCTTCCGGCAGCTGGCAGCGGCATTCAAGGTTGTAACGAAGACGGAAGGATACCCGATCAATAAAAAATAATTTTTTCGTCCCTTTTTTAGAAACTATGGCTCCTGTTTGATCTCCTCATCGCTGAACAGGAGAGCCATGGTGCATTGCACTGAACGTAGTGTGAATGCTGAAATGATGGTGCACGTTTCGAGGCAGTCACAATTTTACTATCTTCATACAGAATTTTCTGGTGTGAATATGGCAATTCCATCGCGGATGGACGCATACATTCCCTTTATGCGGGTGGGGGGGTATGCGGTATACCCCCCTCCCACGTGGAATATACCGGGTCTTTTTTATGACCCGTGGGAGAGCAGCACGCGATCACTGACGTTGAATTCAGCACAAGGGGTTACCGGGTACTGATCCGGTTGCCGGAATTTCCTGCATGGGTGGGGGGGTATGATCCGGCCAGGTGCCGGCAGGGTGGGGGGGTATGATTGATTTGAAAAAATATTGGAGGGGGGGTATGCCGGATACCCCCCTTCTCAAAAATGGTATTGCACAGGTATTGCACAACAAAAGAGGCAATGGTTGTGCTGCTCTCCCGACGGAATGCAGGGCAAGAAGGCTACCCGAATCTGGTAAGGGGGGGTATGATCCGGCCAATGGGGGGGAGGGGTCTCGCGGATACCCCCCCACCCCCATGGCAGGGGGGTATGATCGGTTTGAAACGCAACAGGGTGGGGGGGTATGCCGGATACCCCCCCTCCATTCTGGAAAATGACGCGGGGGTTCTTCCGCGAGTTCCCCGCAATCATTCACCCCGTAATCATGAGCTCCGGAGGGACTGCCAGCCTTGCAGCCTCCATAATCTATTTATGACGTGCCGTGTAAGATTATAGGCACACGCTGCTATAGTGTAGTGGCCAATCATGTCGGCCTTTCACGCCGACGACTGGGGTTCGAATCCCCATAGCAGCATCCTTTTCTCAGGTTAGAACCCCTAAAGCTCAGGATACGTTTTTCCGTAAGACCGGGAACCCATGTGACGTGACACCGGCACGAAAACAGCAGGCACCGACCCGGCATATGCGTCCGTTTCATAATCCGAAAACTGTGTATGCCGATCACTCCATCACCAATGCCACCAACCGGGGAAAACTGACTGCTGACGATGCCCAGTTGATCCGGGATTTCATCGCGGAGATCAAGGCCACGAAAGGAATAGGGGTCGCACGGGCCAACAAAATCATTTTTACGCTTGGTACATGGAGAAATTTCCTTGGCCCGTTCCGGGCAAATACGATACCCGACCTGTACCGTTGCACCGAGAAATTGATCCTGAAATGTTAGTGTGTAGAATAGTGTCGGGGCCGGTCGCTTCCGTAAAAGAGCCGGTTCCCGAAGCGTCGTCAAAGACCCCGCAGCCCAATCCCTCTGTGGCAGATGCGGCGGCACCGGTTGTATCCGGCGATTCCATTCAGCAGGATGACATGACACTGACCGTGCGCAGGGTAAAAAGGGACGGGAAAGTGGTTATAGAAGTCTTTGAACCGGATGCAAGCCCTGTGAAAACAGCGGACACACCACCCGATTCCAAGCCCGAACCCAACCACACCACCACTGAACAGAGGAAACTTGAGCTCACGGGCTGTGATGGGAAGTATTGTCACATTTCCAAGTTCGGGGCATTCCGAAAGAAGAAACTTGCAAAGAATGACATTGAGGGAGGAAATGGAAAATAAATCATCTCTTCATTCAGTAGATTTTCCACAAAACATTGGGTTATTTTAATCGGTCGTTTTTCCCGTAGGGGGTCAATTCAATAATTTTAACGTCTTTTGTCTCAACAATACTCATATCAGATGTTGTGCAGGATAATGCCATGGGCAGTATTTTCAAAATGCATGAAAGAAACGGGCAGAATTGGATACGTTGTATGCCCGACTGTCTGGGTTGTCACGCGATGATCTGTGGGATTCTGGATCCTGCGGGAAGGCGTGTGAACCGGAGTTCCCAGGTGAGACATTCAGTATTCTAATGGAGACTGAAGTGAAGAAATTCAAGGAGTGCCGGATAATAAGGCTGATGCAGGACGCGTGGGATCGATTAACATGAAAGAGGATATTGTGATTAAAGGGAGATGGTGGATCCCCACCAAAGCAAGAAAAAAAATTATTGGGACACTGACAGTTTCACCTAGTGGGAGGGGTATTTTAGAATTAGTAGGGACATTCCATTATCCAACAGCTGAACATGATTTTGGATCAAATTTTGAAGTAATCCTTGGACAATCCACATTAGGAACAAAAGTTACTCTTCACAATTGTCAGGTTCAGAGTACTCAAGTTGGTGCAACAGGATTTGAAACACAAGTCTATGCTGTAGATACAACATTTATTGGATTACATGCCAAATCGGTTCAGAAATTGAAATTTAAACGGGTTAGAGTATATTTTAAACATCTTGATCATCTCATAAAAAATTCTAGTGTTCAAACTACCACAAATAAAAAAACACTAAAGCAAACGATCCGAATATCAAATCCGAAACCAGTTCATCTTCTCACGTTTAACGGTTTTAACATCAAGATACATCCCACTAACAGATTAATTGGATCATATGGAGCCTCTTCAAAGATTGAAGTAAATGAACTCACATTTATATCAATAGAATCGAAGAAAAAGGAGCAAGAATATCAAGCCTTTTTAGACATCATTTTTAAGCTCCAACAATTACTAACGTTTTGTCTTTCAAAGCCTACATATCCCACTGAATTATCAGGAGATTCTTCATCAAACATCATAAAAAATAATGCGACAGATTCGCCGATCTATGATTCAATTAGAATAATAACTCATTGGAATGATCTTATCGATCCTTCGGATACAGATTCAATTCATCCTTTTCAAATTGTGTTTACTTTCAACAATCCGCCTAAAAAAATGAACAAAATAATGATGGGTTGGTTTGAAAAGTCAAATGAAAATAAGGCGATTTTTGAATTATATTTTGCCACAATGTTTAATTCAAAAATGTACTTGAATAATATTTATCTTACTCTTGCCCAATGCCTTGAAAGTTATCATCGTAAATCACCACGCTACCATGATTATCTCATAAATCCTGATGCGTATCAGCAAAGGGTTGATACTGTAAAAAAAGTAATAAAAGAACATTCGATTCTCGGAAATTCACAAAGAAAATCCATAATTAGTTTATTAAAAAGTGGAAATAAACCCTCATTGGAGAAACGTATTGATCAATTATTAAACAATTATTCTTCAGTCTCACCGATTATCATAGGGTTTGAGTTACATTTTGCAAAGACAATTGCAGATAATCGCAACCATCTCACTCATTTAGATCCTAGAAGCGATGTGAGATATGCAACAAATGTAGAATTGTATTATTTGTCGCTTCGAATGCGGCTATTGATGATTACAATAATTCTGGATGAAATTGGATTCGGGCAAGAGGATATTAATGATATCATTCCGAGAATTAGTCAAGGTTTTAGATTGCCATCCATTAACGAGAACTCGGATTGAACGGAAAGTATGTTGAAGAGGTTGAGATGAAAAGCACCATTAATAGTCCGACGTTTATCCAACGAATTTCCCCTTTGACAATATCTTCGATTTCCTATCAATGGAGCCCCGTGAATTCATCTGAAAACATACCCTATTCTTTTCCTAATGAAATCACAGATTACATGAAATTGAAATATGGGTTCCCTGCATTGTACCGTTGGGTGATCAGAAGGAGTGATGGATCAGTTCTCTATTATTTAGGTGAAACAGAAGGACTTGTTCCAAAAAGGATCTATCAGTACCTCAAGCCAGACCCTACTCAAAAAACAAACCAACGATTGCATAAAGTGATGCATAGTGAAATCCAAGGGGGAAGTAAGATTCTATTGGAATACCTCTCGTTCTCGCCATTCAAACTCAATAATCATGAAATTATCCAGTCTTCATTAATGGATGCACATATTCGTCGGTTACTCGAAGAATTATTCACTGTTTTATTTCTAAAGAATGGTGAGCGGGTATTAAATAAGTAATGATACATAAATAAAATGATTAAATAATAATTCGAAATAAATTGGGGGGTGCAATCGTGAACTCCGCAAATCGCTGGATAAATTGTCAGAAACAGTATAATTGGAGCGTTGATCTCAATAAATTTGAAAGTCGTAAAAAATATCCATCACATTTTATTGATAGAATTACCCCTCAAAACATACGTGACTTCGAGAATAAATTTCGTAAATCCCTCAATGAGGGTTTTCCCATGGATGAATATTTGGTCTGCGGTGAAGTCTACTTTTGGAAAAATTTCCGAAGTCTGAATAAGAACTCGAAAACAACTGAAATTATTGAATACCTTTCGAATCCCGAACATAAACAAATTTTTATCGAATCACTCATAGAAATAATCCGAAATCCCACACATAGTGCCTTCGTAAAATTCCGAAAAGCATGTAATTTACCAAATGGTTTTGCAACACCGATCACATATCTGTCATTTTGTCAATCTGATGAATATCCGATGATTGATAAGATCATCGCGTTTTGGTGGAGAGATAATAAGGAAAGGTTTGGATTAGAAAATGCTCCACTATTCTCTCAACGGAGTGATGGGTGGATCCAGTCTACTACCGAACAGAGTAGTATTAGGAATTGGAATGCATATCTTGAATGGGTGAAATTCTGCAATTCTTATCGGGTAATTTTAACTAACATAACAAAGACCAAATGGAGAGCACGTGATGTTGAAATGGCAGTATGGGAATCTCAAAAATGTTGCTATCCTTTGGATCGATTGGATTGAACGATAATAAGAGAGAAAAAACTTTTGAATCGGAATATCACACCCTATCTGGAATTTTTTTAGAAGGTATCAATCCATCTGAATTATTTTCATAATTTAAAGCAAAATTTACTGGATAACGATTCGTCATACTCTCCCGAATTGAATCAACATTAGGACTGCTGTCTCCAGAGACAATCAGTGAAGGTGCTGGATGAATCCATTGCGGGTCCATAGGCTCGACTGATAGATCTGGAGTAAGCTCAATAACGAATCCAATAAAATTAGCAAGCATTTCAGGATGCGGGCGGAGGTATTTTACTTCACAGAAACTTATTAGGTCTTCGTTGTCAATTTTCTGAATATCTAGATTATCTGACGCTTTTGCAATTACAATATCAGGAATATAATCCCCATCATCATAGAACGATCTTACTCGCATGTTTGAACGAATATCATACTCAATTCTTTTATTGTCGTTTAAATTTGAAGGACGAGAAATCCTGAAAAAACTATACTTATTTGGGATACCAGATGTTGTAGCCTTAAATCGAAAAATGTTAGTTGGGGGGGGTGACCGGATAGAGATAGAAAAATTCTGCTGACGATAATATTGAAGAACTCTAGAATAACATGCCAATTCAAAAAAGTGACAGAGTCTTTTAGAATTGTTTGATATCCTTGTATGATTACGGTCGATGAATGTATACATCTCATTCTGAAATTGTGCTTTCTTCTGGAGGTATTCAGTTTCATTCATCTTTGTACCCCCAACATCGGTTTGAGATTATGAAGGAAATCATCCATTGATTTGTAAAATAACAGATTCGGCGGGATATCAAAAATTCTTAACAATGAATAAAAATCCTCTACGATCTCATGAAGTTCAGAGATATCAATGTCAATATCATTTATATTTGAACCGTGATTGATTTCCGTCACTCCAATTTTTATTTTCCTTGGTAGGAAATCAAAAAAAATTTGATTTTTTTCTTGGAACTCTGGATATAACGCTGAATCATTGATTAATTTATAGAATTTTTCCGTTTCATCCATGGGATGAATGACTCGCCTATAATAGACACTAAGTAGAATGAGATTGAGAATTAAATCGTTATCAGAAATCCATGAATAATCATCAGAATGATCTTCACGTAACTTCCAATACGATTTTATTTTCCGAGTATATTCTGACTTAATTTCCTTCGATAAGCTTTTATTCACGGTTGTTAAAAGATGTTTTTCTAGATCTAGTGCCATAAACCCCGCCTAACTCATATTACTCCATATCCTAGATTGATTGAATTCATATATTTCTATTCCAACTCAAACAAACCCATGAGTGTTACTTTCGATGGATCTGTCCCTATCAACTAATGAGGAACTTCACCCTCAAATAATTCATAGGAAATATGGATTCTAAACACACAATGTTCTGTTAATAATGTAATCTCTTAACCCCCATATATCTCCGTATATCTCACGACGACATATATTATTCGAAAAGTGATCCAAAATTTATCATTTTAGTTTATACATAGAGAAAATTCTGCATTTATGAGCATTGCTCAAGGATAATTAGGTTAGAAAATGTGACGAGTTCAAACCATACTCAGTCCATTCCACAAGATATGACGAGATACGGTGTTTTACCATCAACAATTCATCAGATTCACAATCCGGATCACACCGGAATTCAAAAGTCTTATCATGATATCGCGCATATTGAGATCTCATCCCAATTTGGGGTTGATTTCATGAAAAAAAGCTGGAATGAAGCGGATTCTAACCAGCCAAAAGGTAGCTCCATAGCAGCACTTTTAACACTGATGGTTCGATTCTCTAAATGTTTTTCAGAAGAGCGCGAGCCACAGACATTTTCTATAGCAGCACTCTTTAGCCGCGGTCTGAAACTTCCGGACAATTACTAGAAAAATAGTATCGGGTATTTTGCTGTTTGCGGATAGCGATCATCATATACCCGTACCTTGTCATGCATTTCGCGTTTATCCACACTTTTGCTGGCATGGTGTGAATACCTTCCACGTGCATAGGGGCGAATTGCCACCAGTATCTATTCTGCACTGGTGATACAAATCACGGCAATTATCAATGCAGGGATCTCCCGTATGATATACATCATTCTCCGGAATCTGCACATTTTTCTGTTGCGGGAGATCTACTGCGTACCAGTGTAATCCGGCTACAAATGTTCCGGCAATCGACAGGCAGGCAATAAACAATACGAGTCGGGTGAGTGGCGATTTTGTGAAGTGTGACACGAGAAAAACCTTCCTGATAATTAATCGTTAATCTTCGGTGGGGTTGAATGGTATAAAAGCCTGATGAAATTGGAAAAAAACCTGGGAAAATGTTCCAACACGATGTTCATGCCGGAAACCCCCATAGCAGCACTTTAAAACTGATGGTGCGATGTTCTATTCTTAAGCAGATTTAATTCAAGACGATTCTTCCACGCAATGAAAACGGCCATTTCAACATCACGCGGTCGCCAAATATAACCTGCGAAATCCGGGATCGTGAAAGATTTCAAGAAAGACTGCGAATAATAATTCACTAAAAAAGTGTGATCGGTATGTTGATGCAGGAAGTTACCCCTGAAATGGTCAGGGCATGGAAAATTACGTTTGATCAATACCGGCCACGGATGCGTCCCAATAAAAAAACGGGTTCGGAACTTATCGCCTTCGTTAAACAAAAATATCCCTTGACAGAACTCACAGATGATGCAATCAGACAGGTTATTGTCGACAATCTCACCCTGAACGAATGCCATGCCAAAAAACTGCCTGCGGGAAAAACACCGGTAGTAAAGGGTTTTTGTATAGAGGATACCGGTGCAGGAAAAACCCTGTATGAAAAACAGGATGATATTTTCAAAGGAAACAAAATCATTGTCGGTTTTGAACTTGAAACAGCCTTTTTTATGGTCGAGGGAAGCAGCCTGCTATGGGATGAGTTATTCGCATTCCGGGGTCTGGATGACGATGATTTAACCAATTGTTACCTGGTTGCGGAATATATTTCCTGTTTGAAGAAATCTGGTACGCTTGACCGTGTATTGGCGTAAGCAGCCTCTCGGTCAATGTATTCACGTACATGCAACAAAAACAAACAATTTTAATTAAGACGGGTCCAATTCCGCCTTGGACCGACAGAAAAAAATTTACTTCTTCTGGTGACCGCTCTGGATCTCCAGCTGGTGCGCAAGCAGCGGGAGGAATGTCCCGGCATCGGAGACAATGCCGATTGCCTGCGTGGTCCCCCGGTCCATCAGTTTTGTCAGGTGTGCCGGATTGATATCGACACAGACCGTCTTTACGCTTGACGGAAGGCAGTTGCCGACCGCAATCGAGTGGAGGAGGGTTGCTATCATCAGTACCATGCTGCACCCGGGGATATGTTTCCTCATCGTGTCCTGGGCTTCCATGGTATCCGAGATCACATCGGGAAGCGGGCCATCGTCACGGATCGATCCAGCAAGGACAAAGGGGACATCTTTCTTCACACATTCATACATGATCCCGCCCTTGATTACCCCCTGGTCGACCGCGTTCCGGATCGATCCCGCCCGCATGATCTCGCTGATCGCATACAGGTGGTGCTTGTGCCCGCCCGTTACCGGGTTGCCCGTGGAGATATCCATCCCCAGGGACGTGCCGTACAGGTTGTACTCGATATCGTGCGTTGCAAGCGCATTGCCGGCAAAGAGCACATCCACGTAGCCATTGTGGATCATGGAGGCCAGTGCCTTTGCTGCACCGGTATGAATGATGGCAGGGCCCCCGACAACGGCAATCTTCCCGCCATTTTTCCGCACTTCGAGGATCTCTTTTGCGATCTTGGCGATCAGGGTCTGGCTGGGGCGTTCTGATGAGACCGTGCCGTGCATGAACTCAAACGTGCTCTGCTCGCGGGGGCGTTCGGGGTAACTGACGCTGACGCCCTGCTCGCCAACCACAACAAGGTCGCCTTTCCTGATCTTCCCGAGGGGCATTGCGGTTGCAGATCTCTTTTTTGTGTCAACGACAATGAGGAAGTCCATCTCAATGGCGCCAACAGAGATCCATTCCCCTTCAAACTTCACCTGCGTGGGGTGGTGGGAGGTGGTATAGAATCCCTTGGGAACAACCTTGTCGGCTTCTGCCGGGACAAGGAACACATCCTTCACTTCAACCGGCCGGGCGCCGAGCCGGTGGAGATCCGACAGGATCGAGTGCAGTTTCTCCTTGCTGGAGGCAGTGATACGCAGGTGTGCATAACTCGGGTCGGTCTTTTTCTTGCCAATCTCAAAGACAAGGGTCTCGAAGTTTCCCCCCATGTCCATGACCCGGTCCATGAGCTGTGCCATATTGCCGGAGTCGATGATATGACCCCGCAGCTCGATCTCCTGCGCCTCGACCATAATGTAGCTATTTAGGGCGAGATCCTTAATATGCATTCCTGAAAAACAGGGCTGATTTATCCGTCTTTTGTGGGGATTGCCACGAATTGGGATGAATTCACCCATCCCGGAATATTATGTCCCGGAAATTCCGGTCTCCCGCTGCCGCATGAACGTTTCCGCTGCTGCACGGTCGGCCGGTGTATTGACGTTCAGGGCAAGGCAGGGATCATCCAAGAGGAGGGCGTATTCGTCCTGGACCTTGTCAATACGATCGGCACGGAGGATGTTGATACCGGCAGGGCAGGATTCAATGCCGTTGATACACTCGCGATAGGGCATACCGCCGCGGCAGGATTTCACCAGATTTGCCGGGATCCAGGTTGACAGGGCATCAGTTCCCGCGGAATGGTAGGATTCCATAACGGATCTGACAATATCGGATGTGACGCAGGGAATATCTGAGACCGAAACGAACAGGGGATCTTCTTCTTCCAGGAACTGCACAGCGTGAACCATGTCATCCACAAATCCCTTCCCTTCCGCCCGGCATACCGCGACACCATGAGCATGGCACCAGTTCACGGTCATTGGCGTCTTTGGGGATGCGGCAACCACGGGTTCACAGCCGGCCTTTTCGAAAGCCCGGATCACATACGCGATCATGGGTTGCCCGTGGATCAGGATGAGCGGTTTTTCTCCGCTGTTAAGCCGGCTTCCTGCTCCCCCGGCCATGATCAGTGCACGCATGCGGACAAAGCCCCGATAAGTTTCCGGTTCTCTTCACGGGTCCTCACGGCAATGCGGATGCATGTCGGCAGGCCAAAAGACGTGCAGTCACGGACCAGGATTCCCCGGGCTGCCAGTGCTTCGCAGAGTGATGCAATAGTCCTGCCGCACTCCACCAGCACATAATTTACTTGAGTGGGTGCGCAATGCAGTCCAAGATCCTGCAATTCCGCTATCAACAGGGTCCGTTCCTTTTCAATAGCAGAACGGGAAGCGGCAAGGTCATCCATGTGCCGGAGCGCTTCCATGGCATAGGCCTCGGCATAGGCATTCACGCTCCAGGGGGGGCGGACGGTTTCAATCTTTTCAATGAGATCCGGTTTGCCAAAACCGTACCCGAACCGGATACCCGGCACCGCAAAACACTTGGTGAGCGATCGCAGGACAAAGAGATCAGGATCGCGGATATCAATAACGCTTTCCTGCGGATCAGAGAGTTCGATGAAGGCTTCATCGCAAAAGAGGAAACTTCCATGTTCATGCACGGTATCGAGGCAGGTGAGAACATCCGCCTGAGGCAATAACCGTCCGGTCGGGTTATTGGGGTTGCAGAGAAAGGTGAGACCCGCATCACGCGTTTTATCGGTAGGGACTGCACCGGCAATGCGGGCGGACAGATCATATTCGCCAAAGGTCGGCGATTCACAAAAAAAAGTTTTTCTTCGTGCTCTGTCGCGGAACAGGACGGAACAGAATACCCGGATCAGTTCGATCGATCCGTTTCCCACGCAGATCTCTTCCGGACGGCGATGAAAGACTCCGGCAATCTGCTCTTTGAGGGCAGCGTAGGAGTCATCCGGGTAGTACTCCAGGCACTCCGGATCCAGCGCCCAGGTGAATTGCGGGGGGTAGGGATTCACGCTCGCGCTGAAATCCAGCACGGTTTTCCGGGTTTTTTCCTGCTGGCGCTTGCCGGTTCCCCCATGCACAACCCGCTCCGGAAAGTCAACAGCCATAGAAATCCGCTCTTTTTCTAAAATACTTGGATTATCTGTCATAAATGCATTGTGAAGCCATCGCAGGCACCAAAGAATAAAATTTAAATACATAAGCGTGTTAGTTAGATTCATCTGGTTAAGTCAGACACAAGAGTTCTCTTTGTCTGACATATGGACGACAGAAGCCAGACATATGTCAGAAATGTGAGATACGATGATGCAACGAATCACGCTCCGGTTACCTGAACAGCAGATCAATCTGCTCCAGCAGATGGTCGATTCCGGGGAATACCCGAACGTATCGGAAGCTGTTCGGGCAGCGGTCCGTGAACTTGTTGAAAAACGTGCAAACCGTGTCCTGAAGGAAAGTGACCAGGTTTCATTCAAGGTTTGAGAGGGTAGTAATATGCAAAGTATTATTAACGACGCACTAAAAAACGCCGAACTTGAAAAGGAAGTAAAACAGTCCGGCAGCTCAGGCGCAATGGAAGATGACTTCGTAGGACAGCCAAGGATCGTTATCATCGGCTGCGGTGGAGCAGGTAACAACACCGTGAACCGTATCCACCACATGGGCGTTTCCGGTGCAGAGACCATCGCGATCAACACCGACAAACAGCACCTGGACATGATCCAGGCCGACAAGCGCATCCTCATCGGGAAATCCCTGACAAAAGGCCTTGGCGCCGGCGGTTACCCGGATGTCGGTAAACGCGCAGCCGAGATGGCACGCCCGACGCTCGAAGCGGTTCTTGAGTCAGCAGATCTCGTCTTCATCACAGCAGGTATGGGAGGAGGTACCGGTACCGGTTCCGCACCTGTTGTAGCACAGATCGCCAAGGAACAGGGCGCAATCGTTGTCGGAATGGTCAGCTACCCGTTCCAGGTCGAAAAGGCACGCCTGATCCGTGCAGAAGAGGGTCTTGAGGCACTCGCAGCAGCAGCAGACTCCGTTATTGTCCTCGACAACAACCGGCTGAAGAACTTCGTCCCGAACCTCCCGCTCGGCCAGGCATTCTCTGTCATGGACCAGCTCATTGGTGAGACCGTCAAGGGTATCTCCGAGACCATCACCGAACCCTCGCTCATCAACATCGACTACGCAGATGTCCGCGCCATCATGTCCAAGGGCGGCGTTGCAGTCATGCTCGTAGGTGAGAGCAAGCAGCAGAACAAGGCAGAGAGCGTTGTCCGCGAATGCCTGTCCAACCCGATGCTCGACATCGACTACCGCGGCGCAACCGGCAGCCTGATCCACATCACCGGTGGCACGGACCTGACCCTTCAGGATGCAGAAGAAGTCGCAACCTCGCTCACGTACGAACTCGACCCCCACGCAGATGTCATCTGGGGCGCCCGCGTCAGGAGCGACATGGAAGGCAAGATCCGTGTCCTCGCTATCATGACCGGCGTCAAGAGCGCACAGATCCTCGGCACCCGCCAGTCCTACAAGACCATGGTCCAGGACATCGACAACAAGCGCTCCAGCCCCAAGGCAGTCGAGATGCCCGTCCAGCGGAGAACCAGTGGCGGCAGGGACCAGCCAAGTGGCGGCGGCGTCCTTGAATGGGTCGGTTAAACACCACGCACCAGAGATCAATCCCGACAATTCCAAAGCCAGAATCCCTGAACGTGTTTCAGGAATCGTTGGTCCAACCAACGACCAATATCCTTTTGTTCGTTTTTTCTGCACTCCCGAAACACCATGCCGGAACCCGGTTCCTGCCTGCACCCGGCGAAACGCTTAATAGTCCCCCACTCCTTTAAAATATAGTACATTCGAATTATCCTTCGCTGGGAGGATGGGGGCATGATCCTGGGATGATCGTGCACCGGTATCGGGAGTTGAACATCATGAACAGAGTGTTGAACAAAGGCTTCAGTCCGGAGTCTTATCTGAATTCTGCGCTAAGTATCTTTTCTGGTGTTTTTCATCCTGCATCCTGTATGCAGTGTTGCAGTAAGGGTGTATCAGGAAGCCGTAATCCAACGGCGAATCTGATCACTGAAACCTCATACGCAAGAGTGTGCGCCTCCAGTGAACGGAGAATCTGATGAGGAGTTGGTAACGCATGTTGAATGACCTGATGGAAAAGAGAAAAAAAACCCTTGCCGAGTCTGAAGAACACAAAAACCACCGCAACGAGCTCAACGCAAATGCGAGCAAGTTCGCCCGCGAGCGCAATACCTTAAACAACCAGACCCGCGAGTTTGTCGAAGAGGCGCAGAAGAACAAAGATCTCCGGGACAAATACAACCAGGAAGTCCTTGACATCAAGGCCCAACGCAACGAGATGAACGACAAGGCCAATGTCCTTTTTGAAGACATTGAATCGTTCAAGAAAGAGCACGGCACCCAGAAGAACCGCGGGGTCAAGGAACTCCAGAAGCAGATCGAGTACATGGAGTACCGCCAGCAGACCGAGGTCTTCACCACCGATAAGGAACGTGAGCTGATCGAGAAGATCAAGCAGATGAAAGGCCAGGTGCGGGAACAGGAATCCGAGCTCGAGCAGAACAAGGAGATGCGGACCAAGATCAGTGAAGCCCGCGATTTTAGGAAAGCCGCATCGGATCTCCATGCAAAGGTGACCGAGGTTGCCGAGCTGGCCCAGAAACACCACGATCTCATGGTCGAGTCCTACCGCAAGGCCGACAAGTCCCGGGAGGCAGCTGATGCAGCCCACAAGAGTTTTGTCGAGGCACAGGAAGCAGCCGATGCCGAGCACAAGTTCTTCATCACCTGCCAGAAAGAGCTCCGCGATTACGACAAGGTGATCTCCGGCCTGCGCAAGAAGACCAAGAAGGTCAAAGTCACAAAAGAGCAGAAAGCGGTCAGGAAAGAAGCCGAGACCCTGTTCAAGAATTTCCGGGCTGGCGAAAAACTAACCACCGACGATCTTCTGCTTCTCCAGCGCTCAAAACTCCTCTGATCCAGAATCATCCTTTTTTTCACGTCAGCAATGATTTAATAGATTTACGGCGTTTTTATAGATGTAATGACACAGGGGCGGACACTGGTCCTGAGTGTCGACCGTGACGATGACATCGGCTGGAAAGCCAAGGTTGAGAGCCCGTGCATCGGCCGTGCGGCATGTCTGAATGCGGCAAATACACTGGCACTTGCTGATCCTGAGGACTCAGATGTCAACGCAATATTTTCAGCAGTCAAGATCTTTGATGAACTGACTGCAAAAGGCGAAGATACGGCCATTGCCGTGGTTGCCGGAAACCACCTGCACATGATAGAAGGGGACCGGAAGATTGCCGCCACCCTCAAAGACGTTATTGAAGAGACAAAGGCAACGAACTGTATCCTGGTGACCGACGGGGCGGAGGACGAGTATGTCATCCCGATCATCCAGTCCAATATACCGGTCACCAGCATCCGCCGGGTCATTGTCAACCAGATGCCCAACCTTGAGGGTACGTACTATATTCTCAAGAAATTATTCGACGATCCAAAGATCTCACGCATGGTCTTCATACCGATAGGCCTTGCCATGCTGTTGTATGCCATTGCATTCCTGATCGGTGCACCGGGCCTTGCAACCATTGTCGTGGTGGGGGTTATTGGCTGTTTCCTGCTCTACAAGGGATTTGGCTTTGATGAGCTTGTCCACGGTATAACAGATGCCTTACGGGCATCCCTGTCACGGGGACGGTTCTCGTTTGTCACGTACACGACCACGATCCTCCTGGTCATCATCGGGTGCACATGGGGAGTCAATAATATCCTGAAATATTATTCAACGGACGGTGGCAGTCTGGGGATTGTCACCTACTTAATGACCTTCATCTATGGTTCCTTTGAGTGGCTTATCTTTGCGGGCTGGGTCCTGTCGGTCGGCGTCATCATCGATGTATACCAGAACGAGCGGGAGAACCTTGGAAAGGTCATCGTCTTCCCGTTCTTTGTCACCGCGATCGGGCTTATCCTCTATGCGGCAAGTATCTACCTCATATCATACCAGGGGGTTCAGGACTTCCCTCTCTCTTCAGATACCGTTACAAAATATATTCTCTGGTCAACGATCGCCGGAATCATCTCTGCGATTGCCGGGGTAATTACCCAGTATTACGTGAACAAGAAGATGGCGGAAGAGCGGAAGCAAGAGATTATTGAGGTCATCTGATCCCGTTTTTCTTTTCAGGTATTTTTCTTCCATGAATCCATGATCGTATCCGGTTCGAAAGAATGCGGGAATCCTCCGGGGATTTTCCCCCAGAATAATCCGGGGTAACGATCAGGAACACAGATAATTGCATCTCGTCTTTAAATCCACTACATCATCCGGAAAAAGAGCTGCCAATAATCTAAATAAAACCCATTGGAGCACCGGTTAAAAAAGAACGGCCAGAATTATTGATGGGTCGGTGTTGCCTGAGGGATTGCAGGAACGGACGATGACCCGTTCATAGCAAAATACCCGATACCGGCGGGGAACTCCTTGACCATCCGGAAATTCCGGGTCACCTGCGGAGATTTGACGGTAAGGTTGGGGATGACTACATTGAAGTGGTGGGCAGGATACCAGTAAATTCCGTCCCCATAGGAAACAGCCGCTTCTTCAACGGTGAATTCTGCACTGGACAGGTCAATCTGCTTCATCTTTGCATCATCATAATTGAGGATCTTCAGCAACTTGCTCTTGAGATCCTGTTTCCCAAAAAGGAAGAAGATAAAACGTGTTCCTTCGTCAACGCTGTAATTCACCTGGATCAGGGCAGTACCGTTATCGAGCTGGACATTCACATCGGATATGGTGAGGTACCCGTATCGTTCATCGTCTGCTGCTAAAACAGGAGCCACGAGAATTACAAATAACAGCAACATCACGGCGACAGCGCGGGCTCGCATAGCATAATAACTTCGTGAAGTCCCCTTAAATCGTTTTGGGTGAACATGAGCCGGCCGACGACAAATCCCCATAAATCATGCCATGCAGCCCGGGTGAAAAAATTATTTATTGCTGGCAAGGACGATCTCAATTGAAGAGACATTTGTCTTGCCGGTATCGGTATCGATAATTTCCGTGGAGATAACGATATCTTTCTTTGTTACACCATCAAGGAAGCGGTTGAGGGCAATCTCCGCTGTGTCCACGGCACGGGAGATCGCCTTTCCCCGGGCCTTGATTGCTACTTCCGGTGCACCATTGTTGAACTGGGTTACTACAGCAAGCACGTAGTTCATGACGGGCTTGTTTCCTACGAAAACGGTGTTCTCTCTGGGTTGCTGCATAGGACACACTCTTAGCGTTATCAGAGATACTTCTTTTTGACGATCAATTCGGCATTCAGTACACTGGCGCCGGCAGCGCCCCGGATCGTGTTGTGACCCATGGCAACGAACCGGACTCCCTCGCGGAGACGACCGACCGAGACCGTCATACCCCTTCCCCGCATGCGATCGAGCCGAGGCTGGGGCCGGTCCGGCTGGTCATCTTCAAAGAAGTGGACCGATTCGGCCGGCTGGGTCGGAAGACCCTTGATCGGGGGTTTGTAATCGCGGTATGCCTTCCGGATCGTCTCGAGCGGTTCCTTGATATCCGCCCAGACCGCCATGGTATGCCCGTCAATAACCGGTACGCGGTGGCAGCTGGCACTGACCCTGAAGGGTGCGTTCTGCACTTTTTTACCTTTCAGCGTGCCCATGATCTTGAGCGTCTCCGATTCCATCTTCTCTTCTTCCTTGCCGATATACGGGATCACATTGTCATAGATGGCCATTGCAGCAACCCCTTCAAATCCGGCACCGGAGATTGCCTGCATGGTCGCCACCCTGATATCGGTGAATTTGAACTTCCGGAGCGGGGCAAGGGCAGTCACCATCATGATAGTGGAGCAGTTCGGGTTGGTGACAATGAATCCTTCACAGCCGGTATCCCGCTGCACATCGATAAGCCCGAGGTGTTCCGGGTTGACTTCAGGGACAACCAGGGGTACAGTCGGCTCCATGCGGTGGGAGCTGGCGTTGCTGCAGACCCCGATACCGGCTTTGGCAAATTCAGTTTCAGTCGCGGTCGCGATCTCGGCCGGGAGGGCGGAGAAGACAAGGTCGACATTCTTCATCGCTTTTGGCGATGTCGGAACAACCTTGATCTTGCCGATATCCTCCGGAAATGGCGTATCAAGACGCCATTTGACAATACTTCCATAGGGCTTTCCCGCACTGCGATCGGAAGCGGCAAGCGTTGTAAGTTTGAACCAGGGATGATCCGCTAGAAGTTCAACAAATCGCTGACCAACCGCACCCGTAGCACCGAGCACTCCAACATTGATCATGGTGACAGTCCTGTATGTTCTTATTTCCCCGTTTCAGAATGATGGCGGGTTGTAAAATCCCATTTCACTTTGGATGATAAAAACATTGTTTTTTTATAATTGTTTTTAAGCGATACGATGCATCGTGATGGAGATGCGATGAGCAGAGGTGATGCCGGATTACCTGATCCTGCAAGCATCCTGGCAAACGTCTGTGAATAATTATCGGGACTGATATCCGTACAGAAATTTTTCAAAAAAACAGAACCGGGAAATACCGGTTTATTCCATCTGTATTGCTTCGGACGGGCAGACATCAACACAGGTCTGGCAGTCCACACACATATCCTTGTCAACCTTTGCCTTGTCATTCTCCATTGCAATGGCTGATGCGGGACATTCGCTTACGCAGGTTTCGCATCCGGTACACTTATCACTGTCAACGATTGCTACCAAGTCGTTCACTCCGTTCTATATGTTTCAGTGAAGACAAAAAAAGGGTTTCTATTATGATCTGTTCCCAAGGGTGTGTAAAAAGACTCCGGGAACGACGGCTGCGACGGGATCAGTTCTTCTTCAGCCCGAGCACATCGTTCATGCCATAGATGCCGGGCTTTTTCCCGGCAACCCAGCGGGCTGCAACAATGGCGCCGCTTGCAAAGACCGAGCGGTCGTATGCACGGTGAGAGAGTTCGATCGTCTCGAAATTCTTCGAGTACATTACCTTGTGGTCTCCCACGATATCGCCACCCCGGATTACATGGACGCCGATCTCGTTCTTCCGCTCAGTCATACCCTCGCGCCCGTACTGCTTCTCACGGGCACCGGCCTCCTCTTCGATAATCTGGATGATGGTCTTTGCCGTGCCGCTTGGCGCATCCTTCTTGTTCCGGTGGTGGGCTTCGATCACTTCGATATCATAGTCTTTCAGGAGCCGTGCCGATTCCCGTACAAGCTGCTGGAAGATGCTCACACCGATCGAGAAGTTGGTGGATATGACCGCCGGGACATGACCGTTGATCGCCTTCTCCATCTCTCCTCTCTGTTCCGGAGAGATACCGGTGGTGCCGACAATGAGGGCACAGTTATTCCTCGCGGCGGTCTGAACGTTCCCGACAACCGCACTGGCAACCGTGAAATCGATAACAACGTCTGCCTTTGTCTTCTTTAACAGGGCATCGGCATCTTTCGCCTCAACGATCTCTGCTCCAAAAAAAGAGCTGGGCTTGAGATTGATCCCGCCGACAAGTTCCATGTCGGGAGCGTCGTGCACCATCCTCCCGAGGGTCTGTCCCATTCTGCCGGAGGCTCCACAGATAACTACTTTGATCATGATCGGGTCACCTGCGGGAGCTGCGGATGGCGGTCTTCTTGGGGGACGCTGCCTTCTTTACAACCTTTTTTACCGCTGCCGGTTTTTTTGCAGGCTTTGCAGCGGGTTTTGCTTTGAGAAGTCCTTTTGAGGGAATCGTTGCAAGGACTTTTTTCAGCTGCTCGGTTTTCTTTGCATCAAGTTCATCGAGCGGGAGACGGACCGGCCCACCGGCAAAGCCGATGAGTTCCACCGCTTTTTTGACCGGGATCGGGTTGGTGTCGATGAACATGGAGCGGAAGAGAGGCGACATAGCGTAGTGGAGCACCAGCGCTTTCTGGTAATCCCCGGCTTTTACCGCGTCGTACATTGCTACCATACGAGCCGGATCAACATTTGCCGCCACGGAGATGACACCGGCCCCTCCCAGTGCAAGGATGGGGAGGGTGATGCCATCGTCACCGGAGATGACCATGAAATCCTCGTCCTGGGTCTCCTCAATGATGCGGGAGATCTGGCCGATATTGCCGCTTGCCTCCTTGACACCGACAATATTGGGGTGCTGGGCAAGTTCCGCGATAAGATCGGGCTCAAGGTTCTGGCCGGTACGACCGGGGACATTGTACATGATCACCGGAATATCGAGATCCGCCAGTTTCGTGTAGTGCTTGATAAGACCGGACCGGTTCGGCTTGTTGTAGTACGGACTGATGGCGAGCACGCCGTCCGCACCGATGTCCTTCGCCGCCTTAGTCAGGCGCACTGCCTCGGCAGTGTTGTTGGATCCCGTACCTGCAAGGACAGGGATCCTGCCATTAATCTTATCGACTGTGACCTCAATGACTTTCTCGTGTTCTTCGAACGTGAGAGTCGCAGACTCGCCAGTCGAACCGCAGGGCACAATCCCGTGAATACCGCGGGAAAGAAGGAACCCGATGTTGCGTTCAAGACCCGGTAAGTCCAGGCCCATAGCAGGGTTTCTTTTAAAAGGGGTAATGATTGCTGGAAGGACACCTTCAAACATAAAGAGGTTTATGAGTGTCTTTTGGTATTTATTTTTCTTGTAATGTATCCGGCGATACGATTCCGGACGCGTTTGCTGCCGATAACTGCTGAGCTGCCGAGCTGCACCTTGTTCTCATCAAAGCTGGGCGAGAAGTTGTCGCGCTGCTTGGTCAGGAGTTCTGTTCCGATTGTCTTGATATATGACGGCTTGATTCCCATGGACGATTCCTCAAGGATTCTATATTTTAAATGCGGTTTGAGCAGATAATAATATTGTTTGCAACGTCGGCCGGCTTTTCGCCTAAGAGGAGGAGCCAAGCATCCGTAATTCCGCTTCCGCGGGGGTATATCACGTCGGGGACCCCCTTTTTGCAGCAGGACGCGATCCCCCAGTCCATCGAGCTGATGCCCTGCGGGGCCACGCCACCATCATACGGCACGCATTCAAGGAAGAGATTTTCGTCGAGCACTTTCAGAGCGCGGTCGGAGAAACGGAGCAGTGCGGCACTTCTCCTGCGGGGATCGAATTTCATCACCGTGAGAAGGATACGGGAGATCTCCTCATCAGCCCCGAATGAACAGGGGCCGGAAGCCTGTACGTTTCCGCCACGAACGGAGATTCTTCCTTCAACCGCTGCAATTCCGCCGGCGTCCCGGGCACCCCGGATTGCATAACCGATCTGCGCTCCCTCCGGAGGAACAAGGTTCGCGTTCATTGACTGTTCCAGCAGAGTAACCGCGTCTTTTACGTGCGCAAGGACCGCACCGCGTTCAGAGACCGGATCCATGAGAGTATTCTTTGAGGGCGGGGGATTATTAACCGCTCTGTTGAAAGATTCCATGGGATTCTGGTTGGATTCAGTCTTTGCATTTTGAAAAAAGAAGTGAAACCTGCGTAATCTCCGGTTATTTCAGCCCCAGTTCCTCCCGGATCTCCATGAGCCCCGCAAGCCCGATGCCATAAAATTCCGGGCTGCCGATAACCGGATCAACCAGCGCAATCCGGTCCCGGTCGCAGCCGGCAGCAAATGATTTCTCTTTTGCTTTCTTTGTTATTGTCTTTACGGAAACATCGGAAAGGTTCCCGCCTTTCACCAGCCCGCAGGCGATGATGAGCCCCGAGAGACTGTCGGCAGCCTGGAGCACCACCTCAACCGGTTCTGTATACGTTCCCTTGTGGAGCAGGTGGTTATGCCGCCGGATGATCTCCGTCTCGTCCGCGCTGGTACCGTGCCGGAGAAGGATTTCTGCACCGGTGACGCCATGCCGCTGCATGTCCCCGCCGATCTGCTCGAAATCGATATCATGCAGGATCCCGATCCGCTCCCAGCGTGCCTCATTCTCGTGAAGATGCCGGGCTGCATGCTTCATGATGGCACCGGTGGCAAGGCAGTGCCGGACAAGATGTTCGTCATGGATGTACGTTGTTATGACAGAGATTGCCGCAGCCCGATCCATACCGGTGGATTTACCTTGTCAGGATATACGCGTTTTTATACCACCGAAGACCTGAATGTTGGATAAGCCTATATTCTCCGGTGTCGAAAAGAGTATGAATGGACGCGCGACTCCTTGATGTGGTCATCGGCCTCATCGCCTTCATCATCCTTATCGTACTCCTTGCGGTTCTCCCGATGGCATTGCCGGCAGCGATTGCCTATATTGCGGCAATTATCGGCTTTACGATCTTCCTGTCCGGTGCAGGATATCTCGTGAACGATAAAATCGTATAATAACATCACGCGGGCGATGCCGGGGGAGTCCCATCAGGGTTATTTTCCGCTTTTTTTGGGCCCTTCTTTGATGCATCCCGCTTTTTCACCTTATAGTAACTGAGCGGGTGGCTGACCTTTTCACAGAGCAGATCCCGGTGCACGCACAGCCCGGTTGTCCGCATGGCAGCACAGGCAGGTGCCGTGTATTCGGTGCCGGATCCGCCCCTCCCGGTGATATGCTCAACCTGGTACATCGTCATGTCAGGATTGAAATCCGGCGACCGGGCATAGAGCGCGGCAATCCCGTTCAGATCCATACCGATCGTATGAAGGAATGAGGTCAGGGAGAACCGGCCTGCATGGGTCAGGTTGGTGCCGGCCGTGAGTGCCGTGATCAATGCCTGCATGCAGGGCGGGAACGCACTCTCTTCGATTGAGCCGAACTGCTGGAGCATCTGTTCCTGGTATGCCTTCTTCAGCGCGGCAACCCGGGGCGAGAGTTGTTCGCAGAGCGCGGCAGGTACTTTGTGCGGGAGATCGCGCCGGAGGAGAAGCCGGACACGCTCCCGCACCAGTTCATACCGCTCATCCTTCCGGATCGCGACAAATCCTTTTTCAATCCTGCGGTTCACCAGGTGGAACCGGTCCTCGTGCAGGGGTGCCACGAGTTCAACATAATCGACCAGCGGCATCCGGTCCTGCGTGATCCGGATGCCGAGTTCGGCAGCCAGCGCAACGCAGAGCCGGGAATATTCACCATCTTCCTGCTGGTAATTTGAATTCCAGTCTTCTTCGCGGACAAGGAAATAATATGCCCGTTCCGCCTCGTACCGGGTCAGCCGGTCAATGAGCTGGCGATCGTTGACGCACGAGACAATTATCCGGGCCATGGCATACGCAGCGATCTCTTCTTCAGGAGTCCCGGTCACGTCCGGAGTAAATGTCTTCTTCGGCGTTATTGCATCCTGCAGCCGGTCAAGGGCGCGGTCAACAAGGGCCTGGCCCCGCGCATCAGAAAGCAGGGAATCAAGTGAACTAAAACGGCCCCGGGCATGATCCTGGGCTTTTTTTAAAAAGGGAAAATGGGAAAGTTCCTTAATCGACGGAGAATAATCCATCAATCAGCCTCGATACGGGGTGCGAGGAGGTACTCGACGTGCCCGTTGCCACCCGCGATATCGAATGCGAACCGGACCGGGTGATCGATGCCAAGGAAGATCTCGACTTCGGCTGCCTTGCTCATGACCTTGCCCATATCCTTCAGGTAGTCAAGCGAGAAGAGCGAGCGGGCTTCTGCCGGGGTGAGCGAGACGAGCTCGTCCTTGGTGAACTCGCGGCGGATATGATCGGTGTCGCCTTCGGCAACCAGGTAGAACGTCTGGTCCTTGGGGTTGATCCCAAGAGCAATCTTGTCAGAGATTACCGCTGCAGCCTTCATTGCGTTGTTGAGATCCTCTCCCTTGATCACGATCTTTCCCGGGAGGCTGATGGTGGGGGGATTGGGATCCTTCCGGATCGTGTTCGTGTCAAGGAGGGTGATCGAGTAGTGGTAGCCATGGACCGAGACCGACATCTTCTGGGCATTATCGGCCATCTCAATGCTGATCAGGTCGCCTTTGGTGGCCATGCCGAAAATATTCTTCATTTTCATGAGGTCAATGCCCAGCTGGCTGTCCGTTGCCTTATACGAATCGAACGCTTCCTTCCTGAGCGTGAGGGAGATCATTGCCACGTTTGCCGTGTCAACAGCCCGCGTGGAGAATCCGCTCTCGTCCGTATGCAGGCGGCACTCAGGGATGAGAGCCGAGATAGCTTCGATCGTTTCCCTGAACATGTCTGCATCAATAGTTGCTTTTAACATCGGGTACCCCTTAACAAACTCTAATCTACTATATCGGCATACGTTAATAATAGTGTTTTGGGTTTTACTCAGGATTACTGGTTTTGAGGGGGAACAATCTACACCATGGGTTCACAATGGGGATATGACAAGACGTACATGCGGGCAAAGCTTGAGGGATACCGATCCCGGGCCGCCTTCAAACTCATGGAGATCCAGAAAAAATTTGAGATCATCCGGCGCGATGACAACATTGTTGATCTCGGGGCAGCACCCGGCAGCTGGCTTCAGGTTGAGCGGACACTCACCGATGCACGGGTTGTCGGGATCGACCTCAACCAGATTGCCCATCTCGATGGAATAGAGACAATTGAAGGCGATCTCAATGATCCTGAAGTTCTGCAGCAGGTCCGGTCCATGATGCCGGTTGTCAATGTCGTCCTCTGCGATGCAGCCCCCAAGTTGTCCGGGCACAAAAGCTACGACCAGGCCCGGGTCATCGAGCTGAACGAACAGGCGCTCGCCTTTGCCTGCAAAGTCTTAAAACAGGGCGGCAATTTTGCGGTAAAATCATTCCAGGGAACCGATTTCCCCGAACTCTATGCCGCAACCAGGGAACACTTTTACTCTGTCAAGACCTGCCTTACGAAATCCACCCGTAAAGGCAGCACGGAACTCTACGTTGTTGCAAAGAATTTCAAAGGATGATCAATTCCCATGGTTCTCAAAGACGCATTCGACCGGCCGGTTACCAATATCCGCATCAGCATTACCAAGGAGTGTAACCTCTCCTGCATCTACTGCCACCGCGAAGGTGAGAAAGCACCCCATGACCCGCTCTCTGCACCGGAGATTGCCGAGATCCTCAGGGTCTCTGCAGGCTTTGGAATCCGGAGCGTCAAATTCACCGGCGGAGAGCCACTGCTTCGCAGGGATCTCCTGGACATCGTCCGGTCGGTTCCCCACGGTATGGAGTCCTCGCTGACAACGAACGGGACACTCCTTGGGAGTATTGCACAGGATCTCAAGGACGCCGGCATGAGACGGGTAAACGTCAGTCTCGACAGCCTGAACCATGAGACGTACAAGAAGATTGCCGGTATTGACCAGCTGGGCGATGTCTTTGAAGGGATCGATGCCGCGCTTGAAGCCGGACTCACCCCCATCAAGATCAATATGGTTGTTCTTGAAGGGATCAATGATCACGAGATCGATGATTTCCTCGCATATATCCGGGGCAACCGGAATCTTATTCTCCAGTTGATCGAGCTGATGGACTTCAACAGCTGCGAGCACCACAATGATCTCACCCGGCTTGAGGGGATCCTGGCGTCAAAATCAAAACAGATCCTGACAAGGAGAATGCACCACCGGAAAAAATACTGTCTTGACGGGGCGGAAGTGGAAGTGGTCCGCCCGGTCCACAACACGGAGTTCTGCGCATTCTGCAACCGGCTCCGGGTAACCTCGGACGGCAAACTCAAGCCCTGCCTCATGCGGACCGACAACCATATCGATATCCGGGGAAAGCAGGGAACAGAACTCGAAGACCTGTTCCGGAAAGCGGTTGCCGAACGCGTGCCCTATTACCGGTGATCGGTCATACACTATTCACTGTTTTTTCCATAATCTCGTAATTCTCCCATTACTGTCCCAGACGCGAATATATTTACCGTGCCTGAACGAACCAGTGGATATGCAGGATGATAATGAATACCTCACCGTCCTTGACTACCTGTACGGGAAGTCGCTGATGCTCCAGGACACGGGAGGGTTTAACAAAGTTCTCTACTTCTATCTCATCGATTCCCTCGCCCATATCGACTATACGGTCGGAATCTATTCCTATAATTTCGGGTCGCCCAAGAATATTATCGGCGCCGAGTACATGCGCTGGAGGATCGATGAGGAGAAGAAAGGCGACCGTGCAAAATTCCCTGCCTTCATCAACTGGCTCCGGGAGAACAAGCAGGAGAAGTTCAATGCACTGCCTTCTCTCTGGCAGATGATTTACGATACGGAAGACCCGGCCAGTTACCGGAGTTTCCGGATTGTCGTTGACCCGGACAGCAAGAGCCCGGTCCCCGCGAACTTCTTCTCCGCGATCATTGACGAGTTCTTTGAACCGGAATTCTTGAAAAGCCTGTACGAGGAGGCCTCACTTGGCACGCTCTTTGCCTCCTACTGCAAAGAGCACTAATACAACCAGGTTCACACCATGCATGTCAGCCGCATCTGTTCCGATCTGGTAAAGATCAAGAGCGAGAATCCCCCCAACAGGACAGAAGACGTTATCGCATATATCCGGGATTTCCTTGACGGTATCGGTATCAGATCATCGATCTCAGGAAACGGACAGGGAATGGATAACCTTGTGGCCCTGCAGAAGAACGCCCCGCTGATGTTCTGCGGCCATGTGGATGTTGTGCCTGCGCTTGCTGATGGCTGGAGCAGGCCGCCGTTTTCCGGCGCGATCGAAGACGGATATGTCTGGGGGAGAGGCGCAACGGACATGAAAGGCGGGTGCGCAGCAATCCTTGCCGCATGCCAGGATCGTGCCGACCGGGACTGCGGGATTCCCGCAACGCTTGCATTTGTCTGCGATGAGGAGACCGGGGGAATTAACGGAATCCGTTATCTCCTCTCCCATAATGCACTCCCCCCGTGTGACTGTATTATTGCCGAACCCACGCCCGTCCGCCATCCCAACATCGGACAGAAAGGGCTCTGCCGGGTGAGCCTTGCATTTGAAGGCGTCCCGGCCCATGGTTCGCTGTACCCTGCGGTGGGGGTGAGCGCCATCATGGAGACAATGCCCTTCCTTTCGTACATGAACGAGCTCCACAACACGGAGTATCCCGTGGACGAAACCCTCCGCGAGATCATCGATTCTTCTTCGGGGGTGCTCGAAAAGGAGTTCGGGATGAGCGGGGCGGGCAATATCCTGAAGAGGATGACCTTCAATCCCGGCGTGATTTCCGGGGGAGAGAAGTCCAATGTCGTTGCCCAGCACTGCGATCTCGAACTCGAGATGCGGATCCCGTGGGGATGCTCCATTTCCGATCTCCTGGCGGGCATTGCAGCCCATGCCCCTCATGCAACCATGACAACGCATGAATCCTTCACCCCGTCCATCACGGATCCTGCCTCACCGCTGGTCAGCATCACCTGCCGGGAAGTGGAGCGGGTCTATGGCGGCACGGTAGCCCCGATCGTCCAGTGGGCAGCAAGCGATGCCCGGCATTTACGAATGCAGGGCTTCTCCGTGATCGAGTACGGCCCGGGAGAGATGTCCTGCCTGCATGCCGTAAACGAGCGGACCTCTGTTGATTCGCTGGAGAAGGCAACGGCGATCTACAGCGGGATCATGCAGCACTATGCCGGGAACAAGCGTCAGGTGTCCTAATCATAACCTGCAATATCCGCTATTTTTTAACCCTTGCCCGGAAAACCCGGACGTTCCCCTCACGGGGAATCGACCATATCCAATGACGAGCCGGTAAAAAAGAGTGATTATTGTTTCCGGCTTTTTCGTACAACCGCTGCCAGGGCAGTAAGGGCAACGAGCGCGCCAATCGCAGTGAGTGGCGAGAGCGGGGCATAGGTTGTTTTTGTTGCGACCGGTAGTGTCGTAGTATGCGAGAGCGGAACGGTCTCTTCAGGAGTTGAGGTAACGGTCACGGTGGCGACCGGTGTTGCAGTTGTATAATATGTCCCAAGCCGGTTGATCGTTACAGTCACGGTTGGTGTTATACTGATATTGTATGACTGTAACTGACCACTCATGCTCTCCTTGTTCGTCTTTGCATCGGCAAAGTTCGGATCGATACCGAGTGCTTTGTTGAAGCACTGGAGCGCATCGGAGGGTTTTCCAAGCCCGATATAGGCCTTTCCCTTGTTGTTCCAGACCGAAGCATTCTTGATCGTGATGCCGGTAGCCTGATCGAACATAGTGAGCGCCTGTTGATAATTTTCCTTGTCCAGGTAGATGAGACCCAGGCTGTTCCAGGTCAGCGCATTCTGGGGATCAATCGTTGTGCATTTCGTGTACGAGACGATCGCATTATCGGGCTTGTTGAGCATCTCGTAGGCATATCCCTGGTTGCAGTAAGCATCCGGCGTATAGGTCTGGACAACGAACAATTTGTCATAGGCAGTTACCGATTCATTGTATCGCTTGAGCCGGAAGAGCGCCAGTGCTTTTGCATTGAGCGCTTTTGCATCCTGCGAGCGGATTGCCAGGGCCTTGTTGGCCGCGTCAAGTGCCTGGGTTGAATTCCCCATGGCATTAAGGGCAACTGCCTTGCCGGAGAGGGCAGATGCATAATTCGAGTCAAGCTCAATAGCATTATTGAAATAGGTAAGCGCAGTCGGATAGTTCTCGGCCTCAAGAGCGGCCAGTCCCCGGGTAGTCCATTCGAGTGCATCCTCAGCCTGGACTGCCGGGATCAGCAGAAGAAGCACGAGAAGAACCGGAATCAGCATTTTTGATTGCATATTCTCATGACGAATTTCCCGTTGATCGCAGATGAATCTATTGTTTTCTCTGGAAATTGGGGTGTATCTCCTTTACCACCCCGTTTCCGGAATTTTCTTTGTACGAACGATCGGAATGAATTTTTTAATCTGCTGGACCTGCAAGGATCTTCTGATATCCTTCCTTGATTATAACGTCCTGCTATCTGCGGAAACACCCAGATTCCGGGAATCTTTTAGACCTGGCAGGACGGGAGGGTTTAATGAAATCAGTTGTGGATCCATTGCGCAGGTGCGGTGTGCATTGTCAGCCCGGGGTATTAGAGACGGCAATAAATCTGCCGTCACTGCAAATCGGGAACCCTGAAACTGAGAAACCCATCACCCAAAATCGAGGCACTGACTCACTCACTACGAACCTACTCTTCCCATGAGATGCCAGCCTGGCGGAGAATTCTTATCTGGAGATCCACTCTTATCATAGCTCGATGGGGATTTGGTATAGTAAGAACGAGATCATTTTGGATCATGCAGGGGTGTTTTCCGCCATGGAACGGACCGTCAAAACCAAACATTTTTAGTTTTTTAACAAGTTCCGCCCACGTGACCAGAATAAACAAATACCCGGACACTCTGATCCAGTCTTACGATTTCCTCGAGGGTACAATTATTTATCGGGGAATGGGCAGACCCCGCCGCAGCCTCAGTACTTCACTAATGTTTAGCTCGGGCTGAGGAAAACAGTAAGATCTAAATAGGCAGCGGGCGCCGAATATGGTCAAACACCGGCAAATTGCCCGCCGAATAAAGAATGAGCTCCGAGC